>Ga0209363_1001574_pt1 | contig 11096 bp, 11 predicted proteins | sample WorMetexBAHAMAS3_FD_187385 | JGI IMG/M metagenome (GOLD analysis project Ga0209363, IMG submission 187385) | Marine gutless worms symbiont microbial communities from Max Planck institute for Marine Microbiology, Germany - Inanidrilus exumae... | ecosystem: Host-associated > Annelida > Digestive... | reverse complement strand
AGTAATAGTAATAGTAGTAATAATAATAGTAACAACAACAACGATAACAATGCAAACAATTTTAATAGGCTAAGTGTCAGCAGTAGCTGGCAGTCAAATAAGTGGTCAGCATCAATAAGCAGAGACGTTAAAGTTCTCAAAGCCACACTGACCTCTAGGCCAAGACTTTAGCCTCAGCCTCGTAACCATTGGCCTCGGCATTGGCACTACTGCAATGACCTCATTTTGGCCTAGGTCTTAAATTCACTGTTCCTTAATCAGCGACTCCTTGATCTTAGCCACGGAGATATTCTGTAGCCAAGGAACAAGCATTCTTTTACCGCATCTGAGTACGTTCCATGCCATCAACCAGCAACAAACACAAAACACTGGTTATTACCACCTAGGATCCCAGAATTACTCAAATGGCGTTCACTGTACAAGTAGATAACAGTAGGAACCTCCATCAGTCTTGATTCTTGACGTTCTTACTCTACTCAAAAATAAACTAGTGTTTCCACAGCCAACACTACCACTACATAAAATTTCATTATGTTAAACTTCTCTCTTCTTGTATACTGCCGAGTATAGCTCAGCAAGACGGTGACAGTCTGGACTGTAAGACAAAATAATGTGACAGAAATAACTGCCAAGGCGCCCGGCGGCGGCCGACAGCCCACACGCCCGGCGGCCGGCCTGCGCGCCGGCAGCATTACAGAAGACGATGACGACAGAGAGCAAAACAATACTGGCCCATTAGGCAGGCAGTAATAAATGTGCTACGTATTTCGATTGATATTATCAGAGCAACAAGTGACCATTACACTCAGCATGCAGTAACAATACTCACATGCGGCGGTCAATCATCTTACACAGCGCAAGAGCTTTGTCAGCCAGCTGAGCCCAGCCGCGATGCAACACAATCTCAAAGATGGCACGCATCAGTCGTGCCGCTGACTGCGTGATGAAGACCATGTCAGACACCAGCGCAAAGCCCTCCAGCTTCAGCTGAGAGATGTATGCTTGTAACAGCACGTTCACCTGCACACGTGACGATGCACACCTTGCTTACCTGGCTGATCATGACTGGTGCATGGTGCATGGCTGAAATGCCCATACTGATGTCAACCAAAGTTATAACAGACTGACTGATTGATTGAGTCAAGGCTTCACGTCCCACCCGACACAAAATAGGCAATTTCAGAGATGTTCTTCCCAGCCAATCGCTTGGCTAAGTACCGAAGTAACCAAATCAAACACAACAAAATCAAACATACATCCGTAACAAAATATACGTCAACATAAAATAAACACTAAAACTAAAGCCAGGTTTGGCAGCCTCCTACGACCTCTGGCCTGGAAACAGAATGCACTTATTCTGGAAGAAGTAGATAAGAAAGTAAGGAAAACAGTTATTAAGTAAGTAAGCAAACAATTTATACTGCACCAAAATCAACAAACGAATCGGGGCGCATTACAACCACGCAGACCATATGGAGCTAAAAGGTATAACCTCACTCTTTCTTTATCTACTAAGTGACTACTGATGGTGTCTTTATGATGCCAGCTTCCACCTACTTCATTCACATCCAACTGACAACTCCTGCATTCTGACCGAGTCTTATTTGCTACAATTCGTCCAATATTGCATTTTGATAGGTCTGTTATGGGTCAGTTTTTCTACCGCAAATTCATCCTCCATTAACATTAATGGGAGATTAACTCCCATTAATTAACGAGAGTTAATCTCCCATTAACATTAACGGTAGATTAATTTGCTGTGGAAAAAACGGCCCTAGGTGTCATTTTCTGCAGTTTGTCCAATATTTACAAAGTTTTTCTGTCAAGAAAAGCTACGTTGATGCACGGCCAATTACACCAATTAATGTAAAAAACTTAACAGTAAATACTTATCAGCACATAGCCATAGAGTCAATGTGCTGACAAGTAATATCACTTTTTTGATTTTTGCTGTTTTAGTTGTGTGACATAGCCACTGTTGTCCTTACAAGCCGTTTTAAACTGTTAACTTTTTACATTAATATTTGCTGTTTTATTAATTTAACAATCTAATCTTGCTAATCTAAAGGGCATGCGGTGTCTGCGCATGCACAAAATTACAACAGCTGTGAATATGTACAGGACATACAGGCCGCAACCAAGTTTAATCTAAAAAACAGTACAAAAGATGTGAATGCTTCACCTTCGCACTTGGCTCCTCTATACTTTCTTTGATTGGAATCGGGACTCTCTCGAGCAGTTTCAACAACTCCAATTTCTCTTCCTACACAGATTAAATTGACGACAGTATTGTAAACAATAAAAGCCAGACAACTCCAAACATAGAGAACAGAAAATCACCATTCGTTCATTTAGCTATATCACCCTTATTAAACTGTTGCAAATACTTACTTACTTTTAAGAAAATTTCAGCAATAAGTTATAGAATCAAAGAAATGACAGTTGCATTGACATTATCTTTCACAATATCAGTATGCGAAATAACAAAGATGCCAGCAACAGCATGAAGTGTTCTGCCATCGACTCTCAAATTTTGATTGTGCCTAGTGACAGTAATGTGTGCATTATTACCAGAAGAGCTGCCTTCAGGGCAAACGGCTGGTATTAATTTATTCACAGGTCTTACCCTTGCAACATTTCATTTCATCTTGACGGGTGCAGCAGTGTAGCTCTGGGATCTCTGAATGGTAACAATTCTGAACTTTTGGAACACTGCTCAGTCGTGACATATTTCAATTTTTACCACATTTTTGGAGTTTATGTGGGTCCATAAGATACTTGCATCAATGTAATTTGGTCAGTATTGCTTACAGATAAAAAAGTAGAACAAATGACCCGAAGTCACGTAATTTTTCCCAAATGTTCAGGGAGGCATTCATGCAAATACAAGTGTGGTATATAAAAAATTAATAATTAGTTCCAAATGCAGCAATAATTTCAACATTTAGCAGATATATGAGCTTTCTGAGCACCTTGTGCTTTATCATCATCACAACTACTATTACTATTACTACCACTGCCACCACCACAACACATCACAAGAGTATCGCTAAATGTAGTGCGCCCTGTGTTAAATAACCGTCTAAGTGCTTCTACGTGAGACATAGTAATGTTGTCAATAAATATCGGAGAAAATGTACGAAAATGTGGAAATCAAAACATGCATTTGTGTTAAAAGATCACAGACAAACCACACACCTCACGGACCATGATGTTGCGGAATTCCGATGACAGCGAGAAAACCCGGAAAAGTTCTATTTCACTCAGAGTTGGCTTCAGCAGTTGATTGTACGTTGCCATGGTGTCGTGCGTGATGTAGAAATGACTCGCAATGCGACCAAGCTCAGTAACCTGCAATCGACATGCTGTCAAGTTTAAATCAAGACATTCTAGGTTTATGTGACGAATGGGGACCGGAGATACATGATGGCTGCCAGTGTCACGTATTAGTGTTTTAATCAAAATGCAGCCATCATCATAGAACATTTGCATTGTGCCTATTGCAAACTAGTTGTAAGAACATAGATCCCCACTACTGAACTGCAGCAACAGGTAAGCTTGCTGACAGCCATTTTATGGACATGGTTATGATTCACAAATGGCAGCACAGTAAGCAGAAATAAAAATTAGCCTAGTATGGGACTGACGGTCGACGCTTCACAATGGACATTTCTGCCAAGTTCAAAGTCACGTGACACAAAAACTAGGACAAATATCAAAAATCCGGCCCGACCAAATTTAGATATTGTGCCCTAGTTTAAGAATCCGTGGTCAGTTGCCAGCTCCCACTGTAAATGGCAGAGGAGACAGCTTTTGAAAATGGCCAGATCTACAACTTTCAAGGGCTCGTGACCTTAACCTTTGACCCTGGATCGGGTCATACTGCATACCGTCGTGCATCACTCATCGGCCTTTACCTACATGCCAAATTTCACTGAAATTGAGGAAACTTTTTGTGGATGGATGGACGTATGCACGTATGTACGAACAAACAAACGGACATTTAAGACTGGCTTTATTAGGTCGACTCTGTTGAAGAGTCGACCTAAAAATAAATTCAGCAGCAGCACACAACGGAACAAGACAAATCATGCTATTGCACATACAGACACACACAGACATAAAGGCAATGGTTAATTCTCACCTTTGGCTAGTGAAATTAATCAACTTCTGCCCAAGACATTTGAATCTGCTGGAGATCCTTGTCTATGCAATGGGCTTGCCATGATGATAGAACAGCAGCAGCAGCGACAATACAGCAGGCTCACTGAGGGCACCAACTCAATACTAACTAACAGCCAGCCAGCATACAGAAGTCCCGGCTATGAAGACAACACCATGCTACTCATATCATCACTGCATTACGGCTAAAACTGACCTGTAAACTGTCAGTCAATGTCAGCGACATAACCAGACATTAAAGCAAATGGTGAGACCTGATGAACACTATGCCTACCTGGAGACTGCCAGTCTAACAAGGTGTCGCCCGAATGGGACGTAACCATACTGGCCCGCCGTGCAGTGTCGGCCACCCGACTGCCCACGCGCCTGGCAGCGTTACAGAAGATGCCGACAGATGCCAGCAAGCAAAACAATACTGGCCCATTAGGCGGGCCTGTAACAAGGTGACAGTATGCCCACCTGGAGATTGCCAGTCTTCTTGTCATAGCGAATCAAATTGTGCTTGTCGAGTATGGATGCGGCAGTGTGCACAAGATCACAGCGGTAGTGCTCCAGGTATGGATCGTCCGCCAGCTTGTCATGGGAAATGCCGTAAAGAGACGGTGAACGAAGCATCCTTACATACAGATACGTGTAACCTATACACAACAGATGTGCATCGACTTAATCACAGATAGATAAATTACCATAAGAAAGCGATATATATATATATGGTTCTTGGAGTGACAGCACGACACTCTAATCACTGAACCTGTAAGCATGAAAGAACACAATGAAGAGGCAAAGTGATCCAGGCAATTAATTATAAACCAATGACAAGCTGACACTGCTTTAAACCAGGCTAGTGGCTACCTTACCTGCTACAGATCACCTCTGTTCAGCCAATACCAAGCGTACTTCTTGGTGATGGAGGGACACTTCATGGGTGTAAATGACTTGCCAGGATCGTCAGATGACCCTGAACTACTACACTGCTTCAGAAACTGTCTTTCACGACGACGAGGACGACGACGACCACAACAAAAGCAGTAATATAATAATAATAATAATGACAGGGTGTTGCCCTAACGGGACGTAACCATACTGTCCCGCCGTACTGTCCCGGCTGCCAGACCGGCCACGCGCTGGGCCTGGGGGCAGCTGACCGCCCACATGGGTTACAGGCAACAAACACAGACCCCGACAACATGCAAAACAATACTGGCCCATTAGGCGGGCCAGTAATAATACAAAGATAATTTCTAACGTGCCAGTCCGGTGGCCGACGCTGCACGACAGAACGGGCCTATTCTGGAAGAAGTAGATAGATAAATCAGGAAGTAGATGCCATTACAAGGAAACTATCATGACAACCCTGATCAGTAAGTAGCCCACACTCACTGCTGATAAACATACAGACTGCTGCTGCTACGAACGATGAAGTGACAAATACTATTAGAATAAGAAAGCACTCTGAGAGTTAAAACACCTGTGAAAAAGGAGCCAACTGATAAAAATATCAAATGTTATCATAACATAAATCCAGACTACTCTCAAACTGTAATCAACTGTTTCTTGCCACAGCACCTTACCTTCTCAACATTTAATAAAAATCAACCCAAAATTCCTGATGACAAACAGACATACATGGGTAGAATCAATTACCCTGCCTCCTTCACGAGCTGATAATGTGCAACTAAGATGAGAACACTGTAGTATAAAATGACTGATTGAGTTAAGGTTTTACGCCCCACCCGACACAAAATTGGACATTTCGGACACGTTCTTCCCAGCCAATCTCTTGGCTTGAGGGCTTGGTACTGAAAAACTAAATCAAACACAACAAAAGCAAACATGCATCTGTAACAAAATATACTATAACATAAAGTCAACACAAAAAAATAAAGCCAGGTTTGGTCACCTCCTATGACCTGAAAATGGAATAGGCCTATTCTGGAAGGAGTAGTGAGATAAGTCAGGAAGTAAATGAGTAAGAAAGAAAGCATACAAAGAAGGAAGTAAGAAAAAAGTAAACAAACAAACAATTTGTATAGTGCCAAAATCAACAAATGAACAAGGGCGCATTACTGCCCCAGAGCCCATAAGTGGCATAGTATGAACTGAAGCAAACATCACAAAATAACTAGAAACCATAACATATCAAACTGATGTAAATGAGAAATCCAATTTCACTAAAAACAGTTGAAATATAAGCTACTAACTGTTCAGCTAGACCAGTTTGGACAAGATGTGAAAACAAATCTTTCTACCTCATATTGGCAACTCATTGACAGTGAATTGGGGATGTAAGAAATAGTGCTATATAAATCAATACTTACTTACTTACTTACTTACTAACTTACTAATCTGCTGTCACAGCACAACACATACCGAGCCACTTGACGGCTTCGCGAGCGTTCTGGACAGTGCCAAGTACCACCTCGGCATTGAGGTTGTCTGCCAGTTTGCCGATGAACTGTGACTCGATAGGCAGCTGTTGATTCATGAGTGAGAGATAGAACTGCAGCTCGCTGTGGTTGGTGATGAGAATTCCTTCTCCCTTCGTGTCGTACTGCGGTCGACCAGCACGGCCCAGCATCTGCACCATTGTCATCAACAAACTAACGTCACCCTCTTTATCTTGCTGATGACAGTTTAACAGTCACGTTCTGGGCGTAACCACGTTAGACAGTTGCCTCCGGATCATGACGGTGACTGATGCCTGAAGGCCCTACCTGTCAGGCTGTCATGTAGCACGGAAATGACTCACCCATTTATTCATCTGCAAACTGACTCCTGACACTCGTCACTATTTACGTTGGCTCTCTGACGTCATTACCAAATATTCATTATATATGCACAGTGAATGCAAAAAACTGCGCAATCTGTGGTGGAAAATATTGCACTAGGTCTATTCACAAATCACTCCTGATCACAACGACAAAACAACGACTAATATTGCCTCACATTTAACAAAACTTTTGCAGAAATCATTTCAGCCTAATTGTTTTCTGACTTACAACATAAACATGTATGTGCGAGTGTGAGTGTAGCGAACATTACTTCATATTAGGAAACTGAGTGCGTGTATGCTGTCTTACTTACTTACTGACACGACACAGTCTATCAACAAGCAGTCTTCTGAAAACAACTACATTCACTGTGGCTAACTGCGCAATCACGTCAGTAAAAGAATGGCTTCACAGATATAAAATGAAACCTGCCATCATCTCCGATTTAACAGCCAAATTTCAGATGAATCTGGGTTTATCATTTCTCCTTCAATATTCTTCCTCCACTTATTCTACGACAGAACCTACATGGATCAGTAGTTCGGGGTTTTTACAGGCTCAACGTCCATTCCAATACTCGACCAACAGTGTCAGAACACTAAAAGAACAAATGCAAAATGAAACACAGGATACCTGCATGACATCAAGTGCCCCAAGTTCCACCCAGCGACCTTTCTCTGGATTGTACACCTGTGTGCCCTTGATAATGACCGTGTGTGCAGGTAGATTGACACCCCAGGCAAGTGTCGACGTCGACACCAAAACCTGGATGTGTCGGTCGGCAAACAAGTCCTCCACCAGTGTCCGATCGACTCTACACAATAACCACATAACACAACATCGACATCGCACCGCCATTAACACCTCGGTCTTAGCAGTGGTTTACCAGCTGTACCGGAGTTAGCTGGTCCCAACTCGATCCAAAACAGAACTTTCAGACATAAAGAAGAAGAAGAAGAAGGAAGAGTATTTATATAGCGCCTTTTATATACTATGTATATCTCAAAGCACTCAGGCATGGATCACACAGTTTTACCTGCAAATGTACACCATGCCCGCCTTTCTTTCGTAAGCGTTCACCAGATGGCGCCACCTCCAACTGAGGTAAGAGACATCCAATTGCAGCTTACTGCTCATCTATCGACCCCGAAAGGATGAAATGCTGAGTTGGCCTGGTTGGTTGACTTATAGCGGACGGTTTACCCACATAAGTGGTCACCCGTCAGTTACAGGTCGAGCGCAGGACAGGGAAAGTTCGCCGGCCAAAGACCGACGTCCTACCACTGTGCCACACAACCAACCAGTGAGTGAAATGGTGGACGTCCTTCTGGTCACCCAGCCAACAACGTCAAAGAACAGAAGAAATCTCAAAGCACTGACCACAACCATGCTGACACCACTACATTGTTTTCTAGATCTTGTACTAATAAGAAGATCTGATATTTAGACATTTTAGATGGCTACCAAACTGGCAAGATGAATTCTGAGGTCTTACATACAAAAATGCCACTGAAATTGGTAGCAATTCAAGTTTCATATGGTATGGTAGTAACAAATTTAACGTGAAGTAAAAAATATAACATGCATGTACAAAATTTCGTTGGTAATCTATTACGAAGAGAATGTTGAAAATCGGTCTACAGTCGTCAAAGTTATGATAAAAAATCACGTGTTTTGCTAATTTGATACAAAGTGTACAAGATGTCACTCTGAAATGGTCCAGAAAAAAAACTTGATTGACATTTCATGGCTAAAGGCAAGAACCGGAAATCAGAGTAAAATAGAATTAAATAAAAAAATATATAAATTACGCAAAATAGAATAAATTTCATAAATACCTTGTCATGCCGGCATGATGAATGGCAAAGCCGTATGGCAGCAGGTCTTTCAGTTCCAAGTTTTGCTATAAACACAAACAAGTAAACAATTAGCAACTTCACAATATATATTAACTTAACAAGCCACAATCTTGCTACGCTTGATTGTGGCTTGGCCACCCGCCGAAAGACACGCACCGTGCCGTCCCCTCTGCCCGCAGCCGGTCTGCACACGTCGTCCGCCCGCGCCTGTGCCCTCGCCCGTCCGTCCATTCACGCAAGCCACTACCATGGCCAGGTTCACCGATGGATTTTTATATATAGATTCCAGAGCTGCAATTTTTAACACACAATCTCTTGTGATCATGTAAGTAAATAACACTAAAATTTAAATCAGCTGTGACTTCATTCGATTATAATTTGTTGTTTTATCATTTCTGTTTAGTCAGTGCTGACTGAAATTACTTATGAACAGTTATTATGAGTACATGTTTGCAAGCAAAACAAATTCAATTACATACGTTGATGACGGCCGTCAAAAGAATAAATTCTAACATGACTGTCACGTATGGTAAACTGCTTCAGTGACCTTGACTTGATCGGCCTCACGACGCAGCACTTCCGTTGACGCTGATCCTTCTCTGAGGAACTGTCCGAGTGTGTCCTTCTCCAAACACAAGTCTCTCACAGCACGCGCAGTCTTACCAGTCTCCTTACGAGAGTGAACAAACACCAACACCTGCAAACAGTTTCACTTCACTTCTCATCTGCCACTACAGTGACTGCAGTCTGCCTCTAAATTTTGCCGATAAACACAAGTCGACCATGTTTCCTGTTGTAATAAGACCTCATATTTGTGAGACATTGGTTTCGGCATGATCGGAGGACAATAAGTGCAATGAGATAGGTCAAAGCAGCATAGACTCCAAGCCAAATATAGCTCACTTTTCGATCGGCACTGAAAATATTCCTTTTCACAATGCACCGGGACACGTAGCGCAGTACAGGCACTTTGCGTAATGCGCTACATAAATCAACAATCATCATCATCATCTCACTGGTCTATATTTGCCAGACAGTGACACTATACGCAGTTAGCATAATAACAATCCAAACACACTATTTTCTTTTTTTTCTCAGTTGTGCTCGCAATTTCCTTCTCTATTTTCCAGAAGATGTGCATCATGGACAGACTACAACTTTGTGTATTCTATTTAATATCATCCCACCAAATCTTTGTTGTACCACCATCACTACACAACACTCAATCCAGTTAGCATCACATTAAAGTTCCACGCATCCAAACAACAATCACAGCTAAACCAAGACACCTGGTTCTTGCCAGCATGCTGCATCACTTTCTCATAGACGATCTCATTCATCACTTGAAACCGCTTGACAGCTTTCTTCTCCGTGATGCCGACGTACTGCTGCTCCAGTGGAACAGGCCGGAAAGAGTTGTCGAAGAAGAACAAGCCGCGGTCAAGGTCGACTCGGAGAAATCTGGCGACATCGCGGTAGTTGGGAAGAGTAGCCGACAACGCCACCAACCTCACGTCTTCTTGGGTGGCCTCGATGTTACGAATTGTCCTGCAAACAGTATGAAAGCCGTCAACATAACTTCGTCGTTGTTAGCCTTATCGCAGGCGATATATTCCATGTATAGTTAGACAGAGAATGAGTAAGTTTAACATTCTACTTGATACGTGACAGCTCACACGGGAACCAGTCTTTCATTCAATTAACGGCATTGGAAGTGAAAATCGAACCTATATCAAATGTGACAGAAACGCTCAAAACTGGCCCTGGTTATGAAAAACACAAAAACACTGAAAATATGTGACTAAAACATAAACATACTTGGTAAGGTTCTCGTGTATTCACTGCTGTTTAGCCAGGCTCGCGTGTATAAACTTATAAACTGCCCATTCACCATGCGCAGTCATGGTAGACAGTACAAAACAGAGCAGTTCTACTAATCTTTTCTTTTACACTCAGTGAACATGGCTGCAAGCTGCATGAATTTGAACAAATGGCACTCGTATAAATATTCATGAACTTGCTGGGTCACCTGTCTGACTGCTTGGCTAACTCCGCCTACATATGCAGCAAGCCCCAGCACAGTGTTTACATACTCAAAACTGTCCTGTGGTGATATGCAACATTAGTGTTGTTACGGTTTCAAAAATTTTGCTGTCGGTCGGTTTCGGTAGGTTTTGCAAGAAAAACCGCGGTTTTCGGTTCGGTTTCGGTTTTTGTCTGTCCCGTTTCCCCCCTGTCGTCAATGTGGTACGTTTATGCGGCCCACTGCACATCAAACCTGCAG
>Ga0209363_1001573_pt1 | contig 11099 bp, 5 predicted proteins | sample WorMetexBAHAMAS3_FD_187385 | JGI IMG/M metagenome (GOLD analysis project Ga0209363, IMG submission 187385) | Marine gutless worms symbiont microbial communities from Max Planck institute for Marine Microbiology, Germany - Inanidrilus exumae... | ecosystem: Host-associated > Annelida > Digestive... | reverse complement strand
GCGGTTGACACTCCACGGTGGGCCAGTAGTGCTACGTTCCATTAGGACGACACCTAGTTTATTAATTTTTTATTTTCATTCACTGTTTGATTCACTGTATCCACTGTTTTAGGTTATTGTGTGTTTATCTTATATCTTTGTCTTACTGTGATAGTGTCTGTAGTTCGTAGTGGACCAAGAAATGAAAAGAGATCTGGTCAATGATAGATTTTCTCTGGTTGGTGTTAGTACTTAGAGTTACCGGTACGTAACAGGCATGATATTTGGCCTGTGAGACAGCTGTTCCAGTCATACCACAAATTCTCTTCTGGGGGTCGCGGCTCAGTCTGTAGAAACTCCGGAAGAGATTGGCGATGAAACAAAAACAGAGTTTAATTTTACTGTTAATTGTTATTCTGTTACAGTTTGTCCATTTAACAACTTAGCTGTGGCTGCAAAGCATGATTAAACACATCATGGTGGATTCCCCCGTGTTCTACTCTTATCTTCCAGGCTTGTAATCTATGCATACATGAAGTTGTCCGAAATGATGGGCGGGACTTACGCTGTGGGTGACATGTTACTGACGCTGCTGCAGTCTAGCTACGTGGCGCCGGCCTTGCGAGACGCAAGTCTGCTGCTGGTGAGGTGTGCAGATTTTGATCCACATCAGTTGAATGAATTTCGGGAGGAAGATGGGTGGGAGACAGTACAGTGCTACTGGGCGGACTTGAATAGTGCATTCACGGGTATTACGACCTTGTACTAGTAAATGACAGTGGCGGCTATAGACAATAGCAGAGGACTAACAGCCAGAGTTGTTTAGGTTGTTCTGACAGTCGTCATATACCTATCGCTGAGGTTGCATTTATCAAATGAACTGGGTATCTCTCACATACTGTCATCATTGATGCTAGTATCATTTTGTGTGCTGTATTCAAGGTTCAGATGCAAGAGGTTTTCCATCCAGGAAGGGCGTCAGTCATAATTCTGTTTCAGCGGTTCCAGCTCAACACTCCCAGTATGATTCGCATGCCGAAAGCGGGTTCAGAGCTACTGGTTTCAACGATGGTAAACCTTCATACGGCCGTGGCATCAAGACGCCCAATTCAAGACACTCGGGATTGGTTGCCGAGCAGCCTTCGTATCCTAGCAACGGTCGTGATGTTCTCTATGGTGATGCGTTCTACCCAGCATCGGCAGATAACTACTACTATGCTGATGGTTTGGCTGGACCGGTTGGCCGTTCTGCTGGGTATGATCCACAAGCAGCGGTTGATTACGACTACTACAACATGGCTCCAGGTCGGTGGAGCAGCTCTCTCTGTCAGAAATTTGTTTTCTGTCATTTTCGTTATTGATTGCGGGTGGAACAGTTCATGTTAGTTAGGTTTAGATTTGTTTTGATGTGTTCATTGAGGTTTTATCTTTTGTGTGTTCTTTTGTGTTAGCTTACGTCATTTTGTTCTTGTATTGCTTGCTTTTGCTGTGTTGGGTTTAGTTTCTTTGTACTAAGCCAAGAGATTGGCTGGGAAGAACGTCTCCAAAATGACCCATTTTGTGTCGAGTGGGGCATAAAACCTTAACTCAGTCAATCAATCCTCAACTTCTGCTCTGTCTTTTAGTATCTTTTACTTTTTCATTTTTTCCTTTCTTACTCGCATGATCTATTTTCTTGCTTTTTTTATCCCTTTCCACTCCCATTCTACCAGAATAGTCCGACTCCGTTTCCAGGCCGGATGTCGTAGGAGGCAACTAAACCCGGCTTTAGTTTTTTTGTGTTGATTTTATGTTTGTTATAATTTAAATGAGCCTCTTGATCCCTTTCCCTTTTGGGTGGCTGCTGAACAAAAGGCGGCCAGGGTTGAGGTCAATATATCGTCGGCCTTCTTTTATTGGGTAGTGGGTAGGGATGGCTCTCCATCTCTGACCTTTTGTCTCTGATATAGCCATATTTGTGCTGAAAGGGGATGTTAAACTCCAACTAAGTAACTAGCATTAACTGATGAAGAAGCTCATGCCTGTTGTTGTTGTCAGTAAGTCACTCGAATAACGGCGTCTTAGTTCGTGCTGCTAACCATAACCCTGACCCTAGTCTGATGCTTTGTTGGTCTGTGTGAACTGTTAGGAGCTGAGCGTCCATCTTTACCAGTGAAGACGGGCAAGTACTCTCAAGGTGGACAAAAAGCTGCAGTGACTACTAAAAGTGCTAGTAAGTACAATACGGTGCAGACAGTAATCCATGTGTTGAAATGCTAACATCTGCACAGAACCACATGATAAGGTTAATGATAAGGGAGGAGAAATATAAACTGATTAGCCCATAAGATTGGGTCCCAGTCATAGTCCGTGTAGGCAGTTCTTGTAGGACGGGTTAGAATCGTAGCAAACAGTAAAATAGCGTAAATATGATGCAGTGATAGCTGCAGTGTTGCACTCGCATCCTCATGAAGAGTGCTACAAAAAAGACTGGTTACTGATGACCGTGAGTCAGACAGGCTTGACTGGGTCATCCTCACTAAAGGGCCTTTAAACTGGTGATTATTATTATATTGAATTGTATTTCTTGTCTCTGACCAGTTTCTTCTTTTATTGGGATTATCAGACCAAAAATCTCAGTTATTGCTTATAAAATCTAAATTTTAAAAATTTAAACCTTGTGAACCATTTTTTTCTGGCCATCTCCACCTTCTGTCCATACACTGAATATGTTACGTGAAATCTGTAAGGCAGTAAAAACTGTTCCACTCAACAGCAGCTAAGGGAAACAGTTACAGTGTTCATCCCGTTATCATATTATGGAAGAGACTGAATCTTGATTTATCCCGGCTTACTGGGAATATGGCTTGTTGGATTCAGTGATGGATGGAACATGTCGTGTGTCAGCGGTGAAGCCAGCATTGCGAGTGGAGTTGACGACTGTGATACCACAAAGCACGTCACTGCATCCACGACATCCCACGACCACCATCAGCAGCCATACTCCAAGTGGACATGTCACCACATCTCCAGCAGCAGTGGCAAAGTCTCCGAGCTCACCTGTCCACATAACTCCGTCTCCGCAACCCTCATCATCTTCTCGCGCTGAGCACCGGAAGCCGTTGCAGCTGCACGCTGGCAGGAAGCACGTGCTGATAAGTGCCGAAGTGGCTCATAGTAGGATGCTTTGGTCTACGGCCGGCGTGAGGGGCGCAGTTGTTGCTCTGACACTCGGCATAATTGTGACGGTGCTGACACTGGTATATGTTGGCTGTCACTACCGACATCAGCGAAGAATGTCACGGCGACATCGACACTTACCTGCCGGCTCTAATGACGCCGACTACCTCGTCAACGGCATGTACCTGTAATTACCTGTCTGCCATGCGAGTTCACTTTACACTCTGCACGATGGTCAGTCACTCATCAAATGAGAATACATGGCTTGATAAAATTCTTGAATTTTGTTAACGAGTTGTTAAGCATCGTACAAATTTCTTAAGATTGGATGTACTCACCGCAGTGCAGCAACTTTTCCGGATGCGAGTCTTTTACATTATTATAGACGTTTTGTTGTATACAGTGTGTGTTAGATTTAAATGAAGTTATTTTTTGTCTGTTAGTGTGTGCAATTTTGGTAACGATGTTGAACTAACAGTGTTTTGTTTGTAACAGTGTTATTTTTGTCACATTCCATTTGAACACAGTTTGCACCTTGCAGTTTTGCTAAAAGCTGCAGTTGGAGTAAATAATTTGCAGACCTATTTATGGACCTTTTTAATTTTTTAAAAAAGTTTGTGAATATTTGGGGGAAAAAACTAAAATCTTGAATTTTTAATTCTTATTCTGTAAACAAATCGACATTTGTTCCACATTTTGTGCATAAAGTACGTCTTGAGTCCCACCTATTGTGCATAAAGATTGAAGAACGTCTGCAGTCCTTCCGACTGTGTTGTAAAGCCGTCACATTTGTGTTAATGTTGGCTGTTGTGATTGTCGTCATCTTGTGATATTTATCTTGTTTTGTATGTTTTACTTCATCTGTTTCTCACCGTCGTATAATGTACAGCGTCGTTGTTGGATTTTTTTGACAATTTCTTGTACCCAAACAAGTACTAATTATGATGACCATGTACCGTCTATATTAGTGGTTTATAAGTAAGGATGATCATGGTACGGAGACAGAATAGGTACGGCTGTTGAGGCGAACTCTAGCGTCTCTGTAGTCTGAATGCAGTAGTCACCAGCAAGGGCCTGTGGACAGTAAAACTTTGCTGTAACAGAATTATCCGGTTCTTAACTGGTGATGCCAGATAACACAGGTTCCCCTGCTTACTTGTCATTAAACAGTTGTTGTATGTGTTGACTTGTGAGTTCAAAACTTGTGAGGACAATTTCATTGTTTAGCATCATGTCCTGAATCATGAGTGACGTGTTTGCTACAAGACGAGTATGTAGATGCCTCACAATCAGGGATGCAGAGTCCTCATTGTTTGTGGGACTCCGACTCCAGGGTTTAAAAGATTGGGACTGACTCCGACTCCATCCTTTAAAAATCTCCAGACTCCAACTCCGGGTTAAAGTCAGACACCGACTCCTGAACTTGTGTGATTGTGACAGTGAACGATGCAGACAGACAATTTCTCAAGATTTAAAAAAATAATCCCATATTATTACGAAGTTACTTAAATCTCATTTCAGTCATAGCATGCTCTAAAACGGTGCAAAATATTGCACAAACAAAATTTAAATTACTAGTACTATATGTCCAGTCCAGTTGCACAAAAATTATACGGCACTGCAACCAGTCTGGTAATTGTTTGTTCGATTTCTTTTCATTTTATTTTTTCTTTATGAAATTGTCATATTCCCTGGATGCTGTTTTTCTGTGCTACTTGATGGCGTTTGACTTTCAAGAATTCAAAGGATTACTTACTTACTTAATACATAAAAATCCAAAATCAGTCATCTTTTTTCGGCAGGACTCCAACTCTGAGATTTTTAAAAATAGGACTTTGACTCCGTCCCTGGGCTAGAATCCAGACTCCGGGGACTCCAACTTCGACTCCTTCTCGCAATATTTCAAATTTTATGCCTACACATTGTGGGTATCGACTTGTTAGCTAGTGCTGGTATAATAGTAATTGGCTGGGTACCCATTCTGAGCACTAGTGTCAACTCCACCATGTTACAGGTGCAATGGTATTTTATATGTTTTCTAGTCAAGTGTTGTAGTCCATATAGTCGTTTGTTCCACTATGTTTTATTGTATAACATGACTGGAATCAATGCGCCATTGCATTGATGTATTGCATATTGTTTGAAGTACAGTAGAGTATTTGCAGACTGGTATTTTGTGCTGTTTATATTTTGATTGTCAGCTTTTTCGTAAGTTGTTACTGTTTATTCATTGCCGCTGTATGCCACATACATTGTTTTGAACACCATGTAAATCAGCTTCTGGTGACATTACGTCTCTGTTATTCTGCCCCGTGTGGGTTGCGGGTAAGTAAGTAAGTAAGTGGGTAGGTGTAAAACCTTAACTCAGTCAATCAATTTTCCATTCATTTGTTCACGTGTGAGTTCACATTCAGTGGTCTTCTCTTGCCATAGACCAGATTTGTGGTCTGGCTGAAAGGCAACTAAAACGGGTTTGGTGTGGTCTGATTTGGTTCAATTTTGTATAGTTTTTTTGGTCTTTTCTTGGTTGTTGTTGTTACTGTTAAAATGTACCTATTAGAGTGACTGTTGCAGAGGCACTTTACGTAGTCTAAGAGGTGATGCAGAGCGTTGTTTGTACAGCGAGCTTAGACGGCTCACCAGCCAACAGAGCTTAGATCCATGTAGACATGTATTCTGTTCTCGTCAGAAGGTTATAAGTGAACTTTCTCTGCGGTTTATCAGTACCACGCTTAGATGATTAGCTGGAATGATTTGCCAAGGAGACTTTCAGTTCTCATGACTTAAGACAGGAATGTTAATATATTTCTTGTGAATCCAGCTGAGATTTGACGAATGACTTGAACAAGGGCAACTCTGTGTTAACTTTATTTGATTCTCAAAATTAGCGGACATGCCATTGTTATTGAGAAGAACCCACCCATGACTTAAGAAGATAGTCTGGACAAAGACCAGGTTGACAAGCTGTTATTGGGCATTCTTTTTATATCTGTTGAAAAATTGATATTACAAAATGGCGTCGAGTGGACGATGCCTGTGAACTATGACGTGTGAATGAAGTTAGACGGGGCGGCTGGCTTCTCCGTTCTACGCTTCTGCATACTCCACCGAGCTGCGTTAGCTTTGAAGTGGATGTAAATATGTGTTTGTAACATTGTATTCTGTAGCAACATTCATTCCAAGCTTGTATCAGCTGATTGTCTGTCTGTATGTCTGTCTGTGTTGCGAGAGTTGTCATGTGGCTACATTCCATCATCTGTGAGAGACTGTTGTTATAAGTCAATGGACCTAGTCAAACAAGCGACCTGGCTTCATCTTCAACTGAAGACCTTGATTTTACGCTCGTTTTAATTTAATAGTATTTCAGTTCTTTGTTGTACATAGCGTTGTTTTGTTGCATTTTTATTTGTTAAAAACTTTCGTTTTACACTCGTTAACTTTAATGGCATGTAATAGCGTCTATAATGCTGATGTGCTGTTAAAATGCAGCTGTTATTTCTGATTCTGTCTCTATTCCTCTCTCGCATTTTCTCTTTGCAAGAGACTTAGTGCAAGTGATTGGCAGTATTAAGACGTTCTTGCCGCTGTGGTAAAGCCTTCAATCACTGCAGTGCACAGCATCAATCCATCTCTTACAAACAGTACGGTACAGTAGCATCAGTCTCAGTTAACTTTAACCGTGGATTCACATGACCTCGACTGCTGAAGTGACAGCATCGGCCAGTAGCAGGGTCGGAAAGTGACTTAGTTAAATGAAGGTTAACGTTAAAGTAACTGAACGTGGTGCAGCAACACCTGTGCCGTGAACAAGCAGTGTAATAAGGTGTGCCGGTGCAATAACTGTGAAGTTAATGAAAAAGTTGTGGTCTAGCAAACGTAGCAAGACCCTCCAAGCACTGAGCTTGAATGCTGTGCATGTAGAGACACATGATGTGACTTTATCTTTCGATAATAATTATGCAGAATGAGTTGTTTCATGCTAGTCATTGTGTTGTTAAACTGTACTAAATCTGTTTTTATTTTTTAGCACTTATTATCACCACTGATCAATGTTGTTTAGTATATGCGCCGTAATCTGCTGCGGCTTGATCATTCACGCTGTCTGCCCCGTACTGGCTCCTGGGTGGATATGCGCCGTGATGCATGTGTTGGTTTCGGCATTGTATAAATTGTTTTTGTTTGTATGTTTAATTAACCTTCTTCCACGCTTCCTTCCTTCCTTATTTTCTTCTTTAATTATGCTTTTGTTCGTACATATTTTCTTCCTTACTTATTTACTACGTGACTTACCTATCTACTCCTTGCAGAATAGACCAGTTTTATTTCCAGGCCGGAGGTTATAGGAGGCGACCAAACCTGGCTTTAGTTTTTTGTTGTAATTTTATGTTGTATTATATTTTGTAATGGATGCATGTTTGCTTTTGTAGTGTTTGTTTTCATTTTTCAATACTAAGCCAAGAGATTGGTTGGGAAGAACGTCTCTGAAATGACCTATTTTGTGTCGGGTGGGATGCTAAACCTTAACTCAATCAATCACACATGCTGTGACAGAACAAAGGCTGTAACGTAGTTGCTACTCTCCCTGGAAAGTCCTTGAATTTAGCGGTGGCAGTTTCACTACCTTGAAAGTGCTTGTATTTCTCCAGTGTGTGGAAAGTCATGAAGTTCTGCCAGACTCTAATCTTACAGATACTGTCCCAGTGATGTTGCTCTCACCTACAGCATTTCCTGCATATATTTTCCCTTGATTACTTGTTGTCCATTTCCCAACCGCCTACTAAATCATTTTTCATACGGTCCCTGAAAAAATATATATATATTTAACAGCAGTCCTTGAAAGATTGTTTAATTCCATTGTGTAAAATGCGATAAATACCTTTGCCATGTAAGCTTTGTTTTTGCCTCGGTTTATGTGTGTTGGTTTGTTCGTTTTAGTAGCATTACTGAAATTTCTGCCATGGGACAACATTTCAAGCTGTTGATTGGATTTTGGGGTGTGTTACACTGGTTTAAATGATGCTAACTGCCAATATTTACATGCCAGGAATTTACACTATTTAACATAGTTCATTGTTGTAGGAGGTCTGCACTCTTTGAGTGCTCTGTTGTTGTGATTTGTGATGTCTTTGATTTGTCTGTAATAATACATGACTTATCTTTTATTTACATGTTTTATAGTTTTAAGGGGTTACTGTCAGTAGGCGTGATTTAATAATTATTCTTTGTTCACTATTTGATGAATACACTTGAATTGTGCAGTGTACAATTTACTAGTGACAGTTAGGCTTATAGTATTCATCTGTTTACCTAATTACAAGCCCTGTACTGTCTCTGGGGCTATATTGCATCCCGATTCATTTTGTTGATTTGGACGCTTATTTGTTTACTTCCTTAAGAACAGGCCCGTTCCGTTTCCAGGCCGGATGTTGTAAGAGGCGACCAAACATAGCTTTAGTTTGTTTATTTTGTGTTATGATATATTTTGTTACAGATGCATGTTTGCTTTTGTTGTGACAAATGGATTTGGTTTTTCAATAGTTAGGTCAAGAGATTGGCTGAGAAGAACATCTCCGAAATGACTATATTGTGTCGGTGGGACGTGTACCTTTAACTCACTCAATCAAACAACTTATAATTACAGTTTTTGTCTGTACTCGGTGGTTTTTTGTAATCTACAGTTTACATTTTTTATTGCAGTTTTATGTGTTGGAATTCTGGAGTTAAGACAAATGTGCGAACGTTGATGATGAAAGAGACCGATTTGTACAGTCAAGTCTTGTGTTTATTGCTGTTTATTATTTGTTATTTTTAGGTGTGAACTTTTCTGAGACATGGTGTAGTTTAATTATGCCAAAGTCATTGATGAAATTCCAATGGGGTCTCCAGAACGGCAGCGCCAAATACATGGGATGGTTAACGTCGGCGATTTTTGACCAATATCTCGCTATATCTGAGAAATGGTGCAAGATAGGGGCATAGTTACTGTTGAAGCTAATAGAAGTCGTATGCGCTCTGTCGATTTGTGCTATTTCCAATTTATTTGAAGGTCACTAACATGTCACACCTACGAAAGTTAGTACGTACAATAGTAAAGGTGCAGAGAATATACGTACAAATACAGCAGACATAATATAAAATACCAGTAATGTGAATGCATACTACGACAAAACATAAAAACATGGATTCACTTTACAGTTTCCATTGGAATAAGAACAGAATGTTTGTAGGCCTAGGATACACAAGCAAAAATTATGAATGAAGTAGTTAAAAGTATAATTGATTTGGATGCTGCCAGCTATTTCCTCGTAGGTGATTGTGGTAAGAAAGCTCGAGCGACGCCCAAATGTAGACTTAGGAGAATGAACCATGAAGTCAGGCAAGTTGTTGCTGACGCTAGTGAATAATAATAATACGATTCAATTACAGAAAAAATATTTATTGGTCGCTAAATCTAGTACCTGATTCGGCGGGGGTAAAGGCGGGAATCTCACATCAGCAGGGTGGCATGATCCCATACGGCATGTGAGTATCACGTAGCGTTGAGGCTAAGTTGGTGCTAACTGCTATAGACTGTTTACTTTACTTACTTATAGAGGCATCAACAATATTAAAATAATAGTAACCAACTGGGTAGGGTATCATATTGACCATGCAGAATCTGGTAAACGAAAGTGAGGTCGCTAATCATGCAAACAACCGAGATTTTTGGCATCTCCGAACGTGTTCAAGCGTATTAAGAATTTATTTAAAATGTTATGTGCGATATTTCGCACTGATCGGTTGTGGGTATGGAAGATACATATCGGTCAAGTTTTGAGGTTTCTGGCACACCGGCGTGATGCGAGGCACTGATCAAGGTGAGATTTAATGTCGAAGAGCATAGCATACATAGTCACTCTTCCGACTCAACTTTCCCGCTGATCATAAAGGCGTGGCCATGGGAGCCCCAAAAATTTGAGATTTGGAAGACGTAGCTATCCTGCCGGTTTTGCAGCGACTTGGCGATGCCTACGATTCCTAGTTAATTGTTCATTTTATCCAGGTATCACATGCCGTCAGCGAATGAGGTGCATGACGTCATGGCTGTAGCCGTGGCGAGTAATGACGTAAGTATCGCCGAGCAGCATCTGCAGCAGCATTGGTAGAACGCTCGTTGGTTGTCGGACTGGCAGCACGTTGTCATCAGCTCTACGCCTGCCACCGTTCTAACGTCTCGTCGTGAAGAACTCGCAACAACGTCGGTCAGTGACTTCTAAGATTATTTTTTCGCGGAATCCTCAGAGTTTTTACGGACTTTCATCATCATCCGTAGTTTTCCAATTATTGTTCGTTTGATATTATGTGCTAACGTTAATTTTTGTATGACACAGGCGTATCATTATATCGTACAATTTTTTAATGCGACATCAAGCAACTTCACCAGCTATTTTTTTCTGCCGCACAAAAATTACCTCGTTAACCGTGGTGGAATATACTTTAACGAACCGAGTATGTTTTGGCGGGTATTCAGGGACACCCACACGCCTTTATTTACCTCAAGTTGTATCTCAAATTGCAAGCATGTATTGAATTGGTAACATTCACATGGCCTCAAATTGTTCTATTTAACACTTGCATTTTGAAAGTTTAATGGGAGTCTTCATGGCTCATGTGCTGTTGTTTTAGGGCCTACCAAAAGCATTTCATAGATGTCAATAAAATGTTGAAATGAAAATTCAGAAGTTACAAACATAAAACATAACAAAAATTGAAAACACCTTGCATAAAACGTAACCTGTTTTCAATTCACACGTCTAGCGCCTAAGATTCCCAAGTAACACGAAAACTCGAAATACGGTGTATGAAACATAATTTTACAGTTATTATTAATTTTAAGTAAGTTATTTATAGGGGCCTATGCCTAATATTGTTTTGTTGCTGTTTCCGAATGTGCTTGTCGATGATTTTAAATTCATGCTAAT
>Ga0209363_1001572_pt1 | contig 11100 bp, 9 predicted proteins | sample WorMetexBAHAMAS3_FD_187385 | JGI IMG/M metagenome (GOLD analysis project Ga0209363, IMG submission 187385) | Marine gutless worms symbiont microbial communities from Max Planck institute for Marine Microbiology, Germany - Inanidrilus exumae... | ecosystem: Host-associated > Annelida > Digestive... | reverse complement strand
GGCTTCAGCTTCTGGGGGGGCTTCGCCCCCAGGCCCCCAACGGGGGGCTCTGCCCCTGCACCCCCGCTGGGGGCACGGCCCCCAGACCTCCTATGCGGGAGAGGGTCCACACCTTCGGTGGCGCCCCCCCTTCCATCAATTCCTAGATCTGCCACTGTTATTAGGCTTACAGTTCCGTCTGAATAGAATATGAACAAAGTGTTTGGTACACCCTTAGTGTCTGTGGAATAAAAATTTTGTAGAATTTAACAATATCATACTTATTAGCAACATTACTTTAACCTCAAAGTAAAGTGATTATGCAAAATTGCATCATGTCATCATGTCAGAGAGTATACTTACGTGGAGGACCTCTTTCTCTGGAAAGTATGAATTTTTCTGCAGAAACATACACAAAACACATATGCGTAAATAAAACATAATATTAGCAATAGCAAAAAGCACTGAAAAAAATTAAACACATTGTGTTAATGGCTATAATAAACTACTGTTAAGCAGTGCTATAACAAAATAATAATAGAACTATCAGATTCCAGCATACAAAAGACGAATGCAAAAAACTATGGCAACAAGTTTCAACGTCTGAAATTACTTACATCAGCTGCATCTCTGATGTAATCATCTAAAGTGCCTCCGTCACAATAATCCTACAAAATTCAACAACTATGGAACAAAAGTCCACAAGCTTAATAAAAAAGGTAAAACCAACATTTTAAAGGGTTTAATTAAAATTCTAGTAATATCAATCAACTATATTTCATTTAATATAATTTATATTTTACTAATTTAGTAGTACTTAAGTAGTGATAGCATGAGTTAATTCAGTTCGTTTGTGGTCCTTACTTTACACATGTCTACAAAATAATAATAATAATAAGGAATCAAAGTAATTTGACGAAAGGTCGCACTGTCCCTCAGCTTGAATCATTCAGTCGTTTGCAGCCTGAAAACGTTTCATTTAAACGGTTTCAAAATTAACCAATTTGCGCATCCCTACTGCCTGCACATGTTATATATTTTATCTCCTAGGCGTGCTATTTTTAGGAATCACGGCAAACGCCTTCTGCCACTGGCTGAAGCGTGATGCAGTAGCCAACAAATGATGCATTGCATGCAGCTTGCTGCTTGAATATGAAACGTCTGAGTGTTAAATCGCTGATTTCTCATAAATACAAATATCGGTCTCTTAACGAACTATACCTGTGTATTGCTGAGGACAAGAACTTTCCATCAGTGTATTGCGTGAATGTAAGCGTTCAACAGTTGTTGCACAGCTCAGTATTACAATGCTAATTACATTGATAATGATAATTACAATGATAATTTAACGCCTCTGAAGTTACGACCATATGGCGCTATACAAATGTGTATACTATTATTATTATTATTCCCTATAGGACGAACACCCCTTTCCATGGGGAGATCACGACCTCCTTCTAATACATAATAGTTCCTTGGGCCTACCCAAGTCTTCATCCCAAATTACATGTCAACTGGTTCAGACGTTTCTGCACATAGACCGCCACTTCCCCCCCCTCCCAAAAAATTTGCGCCTTCCCAGGGGATCTGCACTACCATTTAATACATGGTTCCTTGGACCAACCCGACTGAGCACCACAATCAGTTCAGCCGTTGTTGCAGGGCTCACAAACGTGAGCAACACACAGACACACAACAAACACACACAGACCGACCATGGCACTCCGTGTGTAGTTATAGGCCGTTGTCGCTAGCTATCACTGCGATGCAACCTAATAATAATAAAAATAACCTGAATGATGAATAGCACTTTCTTATCGGCATCATGTATTGACTCATGGAAAGCAACAATATGAGGGTGCTTTAGTGAAGCCAATATCCTACAATATGAAAACACAAACATTAAACATGACTGAGAATGTTGTAACGCTAACCTTGTAGATGCATAATAATAATAATAACAAGTACGTCCGTCTTCCGTGTCGGCCATATATCCACATGCCAAGGGCAAGTATTGCCGATAAACGCCAGTTCCATCCACTGACGGCGAGTGCACCGTCAGTAAAGGGGACTGGTGTCTATCTGCAATACTTGCCGTCGCGCGCCGATTCGTCCGATTTTGGGCTTCGGGAGGAGCAAAGTTCCCCAAAATGGGAGATTCCCTGCCCAGGACGCCAATGAACTTTCGTGCAAAATTTGACATTGCTAGCTTCATTCTTGCCGGAAAAATCCGTAACTGTACAAACAAAGAAACACACACATACAAACAAACAAACAGTGAACAATATATCCACACGTTGTCTATCGGCATGTGTGGATAATAATAATATACAGCTTCTAACACGCCATGTGTTGGTTAGTAAAAAATAGCAAATCACAGGAGTGGGTGGTCACATAGTCATTCAGTCTGTTTTTGAAAGTACGTGCAGTGACGTTCAGATTAACCGTAATGTCATCAGGTAAAGTATTCCAAATATGTGGCGAACTGTATGTGAAGCCACATTGGTAAAACCAGTCCTCATCCGAGGAACATCCAATAAGTTGTGACTGGCGGACCTCAGTTTCCGCGACGGCCGGTATAGCCTACGGTTGAAGTAAATCGACGAGGTAGCTAGGTTGATGTCTTGAATGTAAGCAATGCAATTTTGAACTGGATACGAGCGGTGAAAGGAAGCCAGTGGTAATTGACCAACATAGTTGGTTGGCAGCGTGGCGTAGTGGTAACGGAGTTGGTCGTATCAACAAAGTTACTCTACGTCGAGCCCGGTTAGTACAGGGATGGGTGACGTGTCCGGGTTCGACTCCCGGAGGCGGCACTTTATTTCGGTATGTAACCAGCCACCGAGGTCGACTCAGCCTTTCATCCTTTCGAGGTCGATAAATTGAGTAGTAAGCTGTAATCGGATGTTTGCTTCCTCGCACGGGTGGCGACGCCTGGTGAATGCTTACGGGGTGAAGGCCTGGTGTGGTTGATTGGAGCGGTGGTGTGTTTGCTAGCTGCATAACGCGGGTCCAATTGTACGTTAACGCGTGCAGTTGGATGGCCACACTTTGCGCTGCAGCACCATTGGCTCTTGCCGATCAACTGCCACTTCCGAGATTGTACAGCGCGCTGGTCCGGTCATCGCATAAGCTGCGCTATATAAGAATCCGACCTTTATCTTTATCCGACCTTTATCGGTGTAATGTGCTAGTGTCTTTTCGTCGTCATGATAGTGCACGCTAAGACATTCTGGACGTGCTGCAACTTGTTCCGGTTGGACGACGAAGTTCCATGTAATATAGAGTTGCAATAATCTAACCAGGATGACACACTCTGTAACGAGTATGGGAAGCCCTTACCGTTACCTTTTACTGTTAATATAATTATTACAATGACAACATGTGCAAATGCAGAATGTGGCAAGAAGCACTTGCATACGTTGTCTTTTCCCATCCAGACCAACTGACAAAGCAATGCCGTCATGCCATCAGCCTCCAACTGAGCTATTACTGTCCGAAATTACTAAAACGGGAAAATAACGAAATTTGCTTATTTTGGAAACTGCCTAAACATATTCAAATGTGGGCCAATAAGTGACACTACAAAGACCAAATAAACTTAAACTGAAATCTCTTAAGCTTATCACTGATGTGCTATCACAGTTGTATTATGAATTATGAAGGATACAATGTAGATGAATAAAAAATTAATACAAAAATACTAACCTTGCCTCCCGTAACACAGCTTCTTTGCTTCTTGATTTGCGTGACTCATCCAGTATAATTTTCTTGAGTGCAAAAACGCTGTAAACATTAACATATGTACGACAATCCTGATTACATAGTACTGAACCAAACTGTTATTCCTAACTAATGCAATAAACATGCTGCATGCTACATAAACAACAAATAAGCAGCTGAATGTGCTATCACACAACTGATATCAAGACCACTGTATACAAATTACACAAGTCTCTGCTGCTGCTGACAGACTCACGCAACACGGTGCCTCACGCCCACCATGCTGTACAAAGATGCTGACGGTCAGTGTGATAAACTTGTGACTGACAACTGTCACCAGTTTATCACACTAACTGACCACCTAAATGACCACCTAAGTTCACAGCAAATGAGACATTCGAAGTGCAGTTGCAAAATTTTCTCTAAATTCAGAGTTCGGGTGAAAGTCTAAAATGAAGTACCCGTATCTTTGGATATGCCCGAATTCCCTTCGAACACAGTTTAACAGTGTAGGATAAGTGGAGGGAAGCCACTGTGCCAAAAACCAGCTCGATCTGTTCAGTCGTTTTCTTACAGTGCCGGCTTTTGATGAAAATGGGGTGGTACAAGTAGTTAGGGTCACTAGAAATAGCCCCATAGACTGCATACGAGTTCCTATTAGCATTCCATATCTTGCACTGTTTCTGACATTTGGTGAGATAATGGTCAAAATTGCCGACTGCAACTTACCCCCTCCACTATTAGGCGTTTCGCCAAGATCTTTGGCACCAGAAAACCAGAGTCCCTGGGCTGTCATATGGCGTTGTTTGCGTGATCCTAAGTTTAGCCATTTTGGTACAATATTGGCTTGTGATGGACATACAGACGGACAGACGCATGAAAACAGCATATACGCTACTAGCACAGTGTCACATGGTAAAATCTGTTACTGCAAAAACCACTGCATCGTTTCAGAATTAATAGCCATAATGTTATTGGTTTTTAATTACTAAGAACCACTCATCTTCTAATTAGAAAAAACAATATTCAATTGTCAAGCCTTAATTACTTTGCCCCCAGCCGGGGTGTGAAGTGTTCTGATTAGCATCTGCTGTTTGTATGTCTCTCTGTCTGTCCCCTCACATACCTAAAAAACACGTCCAAATTTCACCTAATTTTCTGTTCATCTTACAACTTACATGGCTGTGGCTTGGTCGTCCTCTGATGGCAATGCAATACGTTATGTACTTTTGGTTTTGCGGCTAATGTCATGTTTTCACATAATGGAGTGAATGGGCAAAATCAGAGATGACGCACATGTTTCACTGAAATTGCCAGGTGGCAGCACCAAAGACAATGTCTGCCATATCTAACTGCATGTTGTTTATGTATATTCAACACTACACACAGTGTAACATATACTAAGGTAATTCCACTTGACTGTCCAGCGTCTATCACACTATGGACCATGTCAAAAACATGATGCACTGCAAATAACATCATATACTTTTCACCAGTCTTGTAGTCAAAACTTTACTAAAGACCAAGACCAAGATCTTGGCCCAGGTCTTGAGTCCATGCATAAGGAATAGGTTCACAGAGGAGGATCAAAAGTTTCAACTGAACAACTTCAGGAGGAATAATAAATGACAAATGAAAATAAAATAATCATGAAACTGTTAAATTCACTGAAGGAAACCTTGACAAAAGCCAATATCACTGACTATATAGATTCATCATGTCTAGTGCAAAATAAAGGGATATTTTTGTCACCAACAAGTCTAAGAGGCTGATACATCAGCAGTACCAGCATCTATCTGTATTTGCTACTGACTGTACTCATTAAGCCTACATAGATACAGATTTATAGACATCAACCACTGTCCCATCACAATTAGCAGGAATCCATTAGCATTATCTGGCATTTCAATGGTATAGGCATAACAAAAGACAACTCTGACAACAAACACAGTAACCGTGAAATGGAGCTTCCGTCTGTGAACATGTGCAGTTGATAAATGTATGCAACTAAGTAAGTGAGTAAGTAAGTATGGTAGATTTTCCATAACCTCGGTCTTGGTCCTGATCTTGGTCTTGGTCTCAAGCAGACCTTGCCTTGAGACCAAAACAAGACCTTGGCACTGGCTTGATCTCAAGACCAAGACCACCATCTTGACCATTGAGTCTCAAAACCAAGACCAAGACCGTGATACTGGGTCTCAAGACCAAAATCAGGACTGTTAGAAACTGGACTCAAGTGCTCTTGAGACTCAAAACCTTGGTCTTAAGATCATAAGACTGCTTTTCACCAGTTAGCAGTTTCTGAAATCAAATATTGCACCAAAATTCCATGCAGTCGCTCAGCCACAGAAACGGGGCATCAAAAACTCGCAATTTACCTAAACAATTGTTGTGATTCACTAATGGTAAACTTAACAGCAGCCACATACTGTTGCATCATAATGCATGATATCCACATGGTTTGGAATTAAATATTTTAACTTCAGGTTTAGGCCAGTAACTTATTTCTGCTTGTGTTCTGTTCTCTGCTCTTCACTCAAAAAATTCAACAGCAAGTCGAAAAAGACAGGTTTTTAAGTAACGCTGAAGTATCGAATCCAGATAATGACACTTTTAGGAAATATTCAAAATTACCAGGAATTCTGCCAGAAATTTCAGGATCGTGGATACACGGAAATTCCGGGAATCCATCATCCTGAAATTCCAGGCAGAATTCCTGGGAATTTTAAATATTTCCCAAAAGTGTAATTTTTTCTAAGTTTATCATAAGATATTTTGCAAATCGGGCCCCTGCTCTATATCACCGAACTGCAGCATCATTGCATCAATATCGCCAAATGTTGAAACAGACCACATTAGTTACTCCAGTGATATGATACGATATGGTAGATTAACGTGCGATCAAAAGCTGACAGGATGGCCAGCTTAATCTAGTGCACGGCCCAGAAACGAAAAATATGGAAAAAATAAAATCAAAAACCGAGTATACTCTATATCCTCCTAGTATGCAATGCATCATGATAATGTGGCGGTTGTGATGCAAACAGTAAACAAATACCGAATTTCATCATAATGTGCAAAATTTTAACTTATTCTCCAATTTTCTGGTTGAGGAGATAAATACACTGATCATCCTCAGCTGCAAAATTGCAATCAACAATCAACGCAAAGGTAGATGGACAAATGTATAAATTTGTTAATTAGTTATACCGCTGGCTTTCTTTATGTATAACTTGATAAACATCTCCACAAGAACCCTGTCCAAGTTGGCAGACAGTAGTATACTTGTCCATTGCGTATACATAAGTGAAGACTGTACTGCTACGTTATCGTTTTCATCTTATTGTGATCACTACATGACGCATAAAATCTGTTATGTATTGCTTCGCACGCAGGTGATTGTATTTGTACACAATCAAACAACGATCCATTCCCTTCGCAACCATCATCCATTTGTAAATAACCGACTGTTACGAAGCGCCCCCGAAGAATATATAAACAAACACCTTGCTGTAAACAGGTGTTTGTTTATATATTCTTCGATGGTCCTTGCTCCTTGCATTCTTGGCTCCTTGGTATACAGCCAGCGACGACCGTCATGCACCGCCAGGGTCGTATTCTCTGGCTTTGGCATTGCTTAAGGTTCTTTCACACCCGATGCGTTGCGTTGCGGTGCGTCGCGTTGCGGCTTCGCAACACAATGCAACGCATCCGGTGCGGACTAAATTTTGCGGCGTCATGCAGCAATGAACACGATGTGAACACTCCCAGCCGACGGCAGTCGCGGAAGTAGGGTTTACACCGCCGTTTGTCTGTGTATGTGTATGTCTGTTTCCCTGCACGACATCTCAGAAATCGATGCAACTAGTATAACCAAACTTGACATGCAAATGTTCTATCCACGATGAGTCTTGGAAACCCATTTATGTCGGGGTCAAAAGGTCAAAGGTCAAGGTCACGAGTCACGAAAACATTGCCGGCTTAGTCATTGCACTCTTGTGAGTATGGCTTCTTCTAGTTCATTGTGTTTGATTAGGGCGGTGCGGTGCCGCCGCAACGCAACACAATTTCACGAGGCATCTAGTGTGAACCAACTTTAGCTTACTGAGTACTGACCGACGCAGTGGCCGTATACGTAACTTATTGTCGCTTCACCCGTTCACCGGCTTACAGCGGTGAGAATGTGGAAGCGGATCATAGCAGTGATTTTCGTAGCTGTTCTCGCCTACAGGGTTGCTGTTATAATGTGAGTAACTTCGTCACTTGACTTAGCCTACTACGGTCAGGATTGCCTGCAGTTGTTTAAGCTGCTCAGATGTCGATTTTACGTCTTTCGTCCGACAGGGGTCACACGGTGTGTCGATGAAGCGTAAAGGTGAAATTTAGTGAAATTTCGTGGCACTGGATAGCCTATATGGGAACTTGGGAAGGTTTGCAGTTGTGCATCCATGTTCAACTTTGTCTCAACGACGCTGCATGCATTTTCAAAATACGGTCAAATTTGCTTTTTTCGCTCCTTATGGCCGACACAATGCATGCTCAAGCTGAAATTTAGTAATTAGGAAGATCATAACGTAGGTTTATTTCTGTTGTCAAATTTCATCCTAATTGGAAAGATTCTTAAAGATTCTTTTATTGCGTTCATAGCTAATACTGTTAGGCCTACGTGTTTCTATGTCATGCTCTATAGGCCTATATGTTTATCTTCATTCCCCCGTGAAAGCGAAGAAGTATGTTTTACCGGCGTTGGTTTGTCTGTCTGTCTGTCCGTGTGTGTGTCTGTCTGTGACCACGATAACTAAAATATTGTGGACGGATTTGTACCAAATTTTATGGGAAGGTTCCTAGGTAAATGGAAGACTAAAGTTCGTGTTTCGTTACGATCGGTAGAGGGATGTGGAAGTAGCGGTCAAAAAACTCCGTAAACCGGCGATTGTTTACATTTCATACTTCTAATAGTGGGTGTGGCAAGTGTTGCCTAGTGTTGGCGACAACCTCCCCCCCAGAAAAAAAGTTCGCTATTGGGTAGTCTTGCAGCTATCCAGTGAACATACCGAATATGCAAATTCATGAAAGAACGTGATTGGTCGAGCAACACTGCGGCAACGGCTGTTCCATTAACCGCGCACCCCCCATTGTGGTGGCAAGCCGCAATCCGCAATAGTTTTCGCGGGGAGTTATACCCTCTCAGAGTAGTTTCCATATAACTCATAGATAAGTTAATTAATTTATTTATTATATTCCGTTTTTTTGCTACCGGATCTTTATTCTGGTGAAATAAAGATATGGAAAGGGGGATGGGTATTGGAGCCCCTAAAACTAAAACGTGGTAAAATAATTTGCAATTTCTTGCCACGTAAGGAAGACAATGGTGCACCGTTCAACGTGAAGAACATTAACCATGCGCATATTGTACGCCAGATTTCCCGCAGATCAGTGAAGGGGTTGGATAAGAGAGCCCCAAGTATTCCAAAAATCGGACAAATTTGAAGTTTCACCCCTGTAGGATTGACACAATGCAATGATACGGGTGAAACTTGTTATGGAAATATTCTCACACAGTGCAGCGTTGATTGCGTGATGATCGGTTCAGTCGTTTTAACAGAATATTAAAAATTGTCCTCAGTCAAGGATCGAGGTCGGACCGATCGCATTACCGTGTTACCATGCCCACACGTGCTGGACTCCGCCACTGTCGCTGTCCTCGGCCGCGCCGCGCCGCGCCGCACGCCTCGCCGTGCTCGCGCGCAGCTGATGGCGTGACAATAAAAACCTACTATTATTATGGTCATGACCCATATATTCATGCAAAAATTCAAGGTAAAAGGCCAGTTTGTTGAAAAGATAGAGTTGAAACAAACGGACGGACGAACGGACACGACCGATCGCATTTTCCCGCTAACGCGGTCGGTAACCAGCGTGTGACGGACAGACGCTCAGATAAGCTGTCGCGCTCTGCGTAGCTGTGCTATGAACCTGTGAACGCGCGATAGAAGTCGATGACGACGAATGCAAAAGTCTGTTCAGTAGCACTGATGCGGCAAAACTGGCCCACAGCACGATATTTTGACACAGTGCTGTTTTCATTCATTTGCGTACATCAAGGAGCGTTATAGTCGTATTGACAACTCACATCAGTGTAAAGGTAAAGGCGTAGATTTGTACAACGCTTAATTATGAAACTCATCTCTGAATTGCTCAGGATGGCACGACGTGTTAAACGGATCACATTTTTACCTGCCACACACGTTTATCCATGAACGGAATTAACCATCCTGCCTTTACTCCCAGCCGCAGAGCATCACCGCACTTTGGCTGGCCGGTACTCAATTTCCGTCCCACATAGGATAGGAGGCTGAGTTGGCCTGGGTGTCTGGTTACATACCGAGGTGGTATGCCCGACCGAAGACAGTACAAGCCTACCGATAGTGTGGCGGCCGGGGATCGACCATTGAGTCGCAAGTCCGACGCCCGGTCCATTAGACTACCGAACCACCAGTGTACTCTGTTAGATGCTTTGATCCAAGCTTGAGGTCACTTTCCAATGTACGTAGTCAGGAGGTCGCTGGCCGACCTCGACACCGTTTCCATTCAGGCGGAGGTCTTTGTAGTGCTGCCGCGACAACTACAACCCTGTGATGATCCTCCCTGCTGTGCTCCACGGTGCTCCAACCTACACCATCCGGAAGTTGCAGCGTGTGCAGAACAACGCTGTTCGGATCGTCCTCCAGGGGCCAAGACGATCCCACGCCACGCCGTTCCTGAACACGCTGCACTGGCTGCCCGTTCAGCAGAGAATTGACTACAAGGTGGCTCTGCTGACTTTTAAGGTCCGCAGCACGTCGACGCCGTCCTACCTCCATCGCCTACTCCAGGACAGAGAGGACGTCCACAACCTGCAACGACGATCGGCCACTCCGGCGCTGGCCGACCGTTCACCAAGACAATAATGGCAAAGCGCGCATTCCGCTGCACAGCGCCAGCCATCTGGAACTCGCTGCCAAAGACAGTTCTGGACAGTGACACTGTAACCTTTTTTAAGTCTAGGCTAAAGACTGACCTCTTCTCTCAAACAGGCAGGCTTTCTCTCATACTCCTACCGATCACTAACACACTACCTGGCCCAAGCGCCTCTGAAGTTACGACGCTATTGCGCTATACAAATATGTTTATTATTATTATTTTTTTTAATTATTATTATTTTTTTACCCTTGGTATCTATGTTCCCGAGGGAGTTTATTTTATTATTATTATTATTTTTTTAAATACCCCAAGTAGTAAAGATCCCCGGGGTTAAAAACAAAAAGAATTAAAACCAAAAGCTGGATGGCTATAGATCCGGCGAGTCAACAAACAGAGTGTCGTGCAAAAGCATTATTATTATTATTATTATTATTA
>Ga0209363_1001570_pt1 | contig 11105 bp, 7 predicted proteins | sample WorMetexBAHAMAS3_FD_187385 | JGI IMG/M metagenome (GOLD analysis project Ga0209363, IMG submission 187385) | Marine gutless worms symbiont microbial communities from Max Planck institute for Marine Microbiology, Germany - Inanidrilus exumae... | ecosystem: Host-associated > Annelida > Digestive... | reverse complement strand
CTTATCTGGCTACCCCTCGGTTCCTTCGCCATTTGGTCCAAAACAGAACCTTACGGGATAAGAGTAGTTTACTGTTAATTAATCATTAATTTTAAAAATTTAACCGTCGTAAAATTTACCATTACAAGGAACAAAGAACACACCAGTACCCGTGGATTCATTGGGCGGTGAGACGATCTTCTGCGGTGATGAAATTGTCTTCTGCGCTTGTGTTTTACTATCACGATGATGTCTCACACCTGTTCACATGCACAGAGACTCAATTCGTGTGCACCACTACCTCCAATTAAATGACCCTCGTTCAGGTTAACACTGATTACTCGGCTCACACCTGGCTTTTCCCTCCATTTCTATGTCTACGACTACGACAAGGTGTCGTTGCGCTGTCATTAACTCAGTCTCTCTACCATGACGAGTATTAACAGCCGAACTACCTGACGAAGATGTGGAGCCTTTACTGTCATCTACCGGCATGGCGTGCAGTCCTGTGGCCATGCAGTAGTTTGCTTCAGTGGCCACCTGCCGAGATGTCGCCAGTATCACCTTTCCCTGTTCACACACACACACATGAACATTACATAAATCAACCTGTACACATATGACTAACTACAGAATGTCGTTTAATCCCATTTACCACTTTTATGGCTCAAATGAGCCCACCTATAAGGCGAGAATGTTTTGTATCTATACTTTTAAGCAACCTTGGTTGGACATTCTGCTTGGTGTCAGTGACAAGCAGATCAACACAAACATTTCTCTCAAAATCTGCCTCACATTCCTTAAAGTATATTATGTGCTACCAGGAGCAAAAAAAGTCCATTTCACAACAACGCCAAAGTTTACACCAATCAGTTTTTCCTTTGTTTTACTTTCCTTATTTTTTCCGTTTCTGTGCCTTGCGCTAGATTAAGCTGGCCATCTTGTCAGATTTTCAGTGCACGTCAATATACCGTATCACGTCATATCGTATTGCACAATGTTACATACATGCATTATAAATTATCTACTCCTTCACACACAGTTTAATTACCACTTTCTACATAAGCCAGCTACCATAAGAAATGTTAAGGAATGTTTTATGCAAAATTTTTGTGTGGTTCAATGTCCTTCCTTGTACTATGACAATCAATCAATCAATCAACTTATCCGTTCTTTATTCATTAAGAGACTCCTAAAGGACAGGACTTTGTTCCCGTGACATAGTTCTTCAAAACCAGTAATTCAACAACATATCACTCATTGCATTAATTCTACTACACCACCTAGTGTGAGGTATTAAGCAGATGTCCTAACGTCCTGTGCTACATGGAGTATTCCGTTTAGACACACATATCCTGGACTGGTGCTAGCTAACTTGGCATATTACCCTGCGACCTCTTCCTTCAGCAGGAATAACCTATGCTACTGTTACAAACTCAATGTGATGGTTCACATGACCCTGTATTATTATTATTGTTACAAAATTTGTATAGTGCACAAATTCAAGCATGCTCGAGTCGGAGGCGCTGGTGTCGCTGGGTGGGAAAAATGGACTAGCCGGGGAGGTTAAATAAATGACTTTTCCGATGAAGTTTGAAGGAGACGATAAATGGTGATTGCCTGATACTGAGTGGGATGGAATTCCAAACTGTTGGAGCTGCAAAACTGAAGGCTTTACGACTAATGGCAGTGGTGGTAAAAGGAACATGTTGCGGAGGTTGCAAAAAGCGGAGGTCTTGAAGAAGCGTTGAGATTGATGAGGGATGAGAGATATGAGAGGAACCAGATTGGACAGTACGTTAAATTAAGGTAGCGATTTTGAAGTGGATGCATCTAGTTAAAGTCTTGTGAACACCATATCTCATTAACTACTTTAACATTAAAAGAGAGCCAATAAAGTTGGCGGAAAGCAACGCTCTGCTGTGACCCTGACCTTCAAAATCTAGTCAGGTCATCAGTAGGGGCTAGTGGTTATTCCAAGTAAGTGTCATCAAAAATGTTAAAGTAGTTAATGAGATATGGTGTTCACAAGACTTTAACTAGACGGCCTGGTGTAAGCTTGACCTTTGACCTTCATACGCTAATCAGGAAATCGATAGGGGCCACTGGTAGTGAAAATTCTCCGTAAGTTTCGTCAAAATTGCTCAAGCCATCCACGAGATATTGTGGCAACAAAATCTTTCCAAATAAACGAACAAATGGACACATGAATGCAGCGGACACACGGCCCAATAACATACGGTCTTTGCCGACACCGTTGGGTAGTGAAGAAATAAAAAAAATCTGATGGTACTCTAGAAAAGTGGCAAGCTATAACGCTCAGACCTTTTCACCCAGCTGGACGGCGAGATTGTAGTATCGACTCCCGTCTGCATTGTACGTTCGGCTGTTGTTAACAATGCGCCAGAAGTCAGCCTCGAACTCCTTGAACGACCTGTACTCGTGTGCATCAACCTTGTTCTTCATCATCGAGAAGTCCATCGGATGTTTTATGTGAATCAGGTAGTCGGGAGCCTGTGTCCACCACAACTGAAGAGATGTACGCAAAATTGTGTTTCAATGCCACCGCACCCCAACCTGCCCATGTGGCTAATGCACTCGGGCGCCATGTGCTGTAGAGCGTGACGTGCTCAGTGGCCGGGGTTCACGCCTCTGTACGGGCAAGTGTGCCTACCAAAGATTATTTCTAATAATTCCTATGCACATGACGAACAGAAAGATAATCCCTGGCAGGAAAAAAGGTTCGATGTTATCAAATAAGTGCAAGTCCGGGCTTAGCCAGACAAGCTGTTTACTCCTACTCAAGCCCTCCTCCTATCTACACATCACGCATACACCAATCAATTCCCTTCCTCTCCTGGGCTAGCGAATTAGACCAACATAAGATCTCGGTGCTGGGGTGCAGAGTAGTAAAGTATACGTCCATTTGTATAGCGCACTACGCAAAGCGCCTCTAATGCGCTCAGACATGGATCACACAGTTTTACCTGCAAATTACACGATGCCTGCCTTTACTCCCCATCCGCAGAGCATCACCGCCCTTTGGCTGGTACTCATTTTACCGTCCCACGAAGGGTAAAAGGCTGAGTCGACCTGGGTGGTTGGTTACATACTGAAATAAAGTGCCGCCTCCGGCAGTCGAACCCGGACACGGTCACCCATCGCAGTAGCAACCAGGCTGGACCCCTGCCCTCAATAATAAAACGAAATGCTACCACACCCATTGAACACCTTGGACTTACTAACATCTTACGAGAAGGCTTTACGTCCCATCCAACACAAAATAGGTCACTTGAGACTGTTCAAACTGTTCATGACACATCTGGTAACAAGATTTGCCTGGATGAACAAACAGACAGACAGGCCGAAAACACGACCCCTTCGCAGCCAATTTTGGGTGTCAACGGTGTAAAAAGCACATTAGTGTTAGTCATGGCCACATTTCCTTTGTAAAAAAGACACACTGGAACAGAAGACATGGTGGGATGACGGACAACCTCTTGCAACGTCACTGGTCGACCAAAAATGTTAGCGGTATCAGCTGCCTGTAACTGGTCGAGTGTGTGATGAAGGTGAATGGCAAACGGTTCCAGCTTCAAACGTACAACCGCCTCATGCTGTCGCATCTGCACAAGACACACCGGAAAAATATTCCGACAAATAATCCACGAGCACATTCCGAAAGAAAACATGGACTCAAACCACCACTGTCGTCATTGTCAAAACATGTGTTGTGCATTAATACAATGAATATCTAACACGCTGTGGCTCTTACTATTCCAATAATTTACTTGGTTTCATGGTCTGAATTCGCAGATAAACTAGACAGATTGATTGAGTTATGGGTTTAAGTCCAACTCCATACTCAAGAGACATTCTTCCCAGTTAATTTCTTGGCTAGACAGTTACACTAAGAAACCAAATCCAACACAACATAAGCCAGCAACAGAGGAATAAACTGACCAAAGCTACCATAGAACACATACATGGTAAATGTAAACGTAAACGAACACACAAAAATGTAATCTAAACCTAAATCCACATGCAAATTTAAGAACTGTTCATGTGTGTGCATATCATTGTGTACAACTGTCATACACAATACAGCACAGAATAGTTCTGATTATTTTCCCTCCTAACCTCCAAACAATCATCACAGCTCAGATGCTGTCTATTAGTGATGTGAAAACCGAATTTTTTCACAACAGATTATTGATTTGCTGAAACCGGTTTTTACCGATAATCAAAATTTCAGATAAACGCTGCACAGGCGAGGCCTATGCAAAACTCCATGTTGGCGTTACTTGATTAACTACATTACGATTTTTTGTAATTACACTAAAAAGACTTATAGCTGACACTAAAAACATGTGTTAGCAGGTATCTTACCGGCATTAACGTCGACTGTATAATTTTTTTACAGATTTATTTTATTCATCGCAAAATAATCAATCATGAACAAATACACACAGTTGAGTAAAAAAATTTCAATAATCGGTTTTGGATTTCTGAAACTGATTATCGGATTTTAAAGCGATTATCAGTAAACCGATTGTCGTTTCACATCACTACTGTCTATTGACGTAAACAGTACCCCTTCTAAAAGTTGTGGAGATAAATATGTCTGTCTGTAAGATAAAAATAGTTTAAACACCAGTTTCATTCACTTTGATACAACAGCTCACATGTCCAAAACCACCACCACACTATTTCAGTGGCAGTTTCCCCAATAAACCTTGGTCAGATGGTTCTTCCTTAGCTTCTTCTTCCACGTGTTCTGAACAAAAACTTCCGGCTTTTTACAGGCCGGATGCCAAACCAACAGCATTGAAGCATCAAAGGAAAATAGTCAGTTATACCACAACAGGCCAATACATACCAGTTCTCTCTTGGTGCGTTCTCGTTTGCGGATGAGTTCCAGCAGAAGTCTCACTTTCTCCATTTCCTGTCTCAGCTTCTTCACCCTCATCAAGTCTGACCGCACCGTCTGTATCTCACTGCCACCTTTGCACTAGCAAATTGTAACAAACACGGCAGAGTAAAATAACAATGCACAACACCCGAAGTCCTGAACATAACACGAACGTGGCCTCGTTACCTTACGTTACCTTGCATGTGAGCTGTGCATAGTCGGCTACTCTACACTGAGGCCATATTGGTTTCAGCCCAATGCAAATCCCTACTGTAACAATGGCCAACTAAAGACCAGTTTTCCACCGCAAATTAATCTCCCATCATCGTTAATGGTTGATTAAATTTCATTAACTACTGTGAGTTGATATTCCATTAACGTTAACAAAAGATTAATTTGCAGTTGAACAACCGGCCCTAAGACCTCCACAAGGCCTTCGCAAAATGCAATAGATTTAATGTCGATACCTGACATAGCTCCTCAGCTGTATGGTGTGCAACCCCATAATATGGTACGTAATACCTACCATATTATGTGGGGAAGAGGACGAGACATCCCTTCATTTTGTAGGAAAGTGTTGTGCCACTGTGATGACATGGTACCTGGCCCACATGCTAAGCATAGGGGCTCATTATGCAGATACAATAAAATAGGGGGGGGTCATTAAGCAGATACATTGTGTAAACAAACTCAGCACGGCAGAGAAACAATGCAAAGGCTGGCTGAGTTAAGGTTTTACATCCACAGGACACGTAGAAGGTACACGACAGGTGAAAACAGACGACTGCAAAGACACACCTTTGTGGTCATGGCTGGAGGTATGGCAACCTGTAACCGACGGAGTAACGGCAGACCATTGCGTGAATGACGTTTCAGCAGCCAGTAAGTCTGCAGTGTTGCCAGCAACTGCCGCTTATCTTTCTTCGGCAAACACTCCAAAACATCCTCCAAGCTGGATAACATATCCGCCGTGATGTAAAAATAGCACATATCAATGCAATACATTTCCTATTATCATTATAATATCAAAGATACCAGTAATGCAAAACAACTATACGTGTATTATATGCAACAACATGCAACAAAAAAATTTCTTTCTCTTAATTTCACAATCACTGTCTGATCAACAGTCGTCACTAGTAAAATATTTTATTTCAATCATCAGCAAAGTTACAATACCACCCAATGAATCCATTTTTGTCAGTTGGCATCTATATTCATTATGTATAATTGATACATAATCAGCATCTTCCCTTCAGTGCAGTAATACATTTGTTAACAGTAACTGAAACTATTATATACGTAAAATTTCAGTAAGCTGTAAGCAAAATAATAACAAAAATTTATATTTTAAGAAAAACAATCATATGAAACTGTAATTGTCTTCAAGAATAAAATTATAGTTGAAATTATTGTCAAGCGGGACCAAAAACAAAAACTGTGTCACTGCCATACGCACTGTCAAAAATAATTATATATAAGGTTTTGTGTAGTATCTCTGTGATAGCTGAACTTCTTTTATTAATTACCATAGTGTTCGTATAGAGCATATATTATGAGGTTTATTACTGCATGTGACAACCAATTTGTTAAGTAAACTGAGTGCTGTTAAAAAAAGAAGTAAAATTAAGTACTGTAACTGAAATATAATTTTTTCTCAACTAAAATATCACTGCTCCAGTCCTTCGACACATTTGGCAAAAAAATCACGAAGGACAACCAGCCCACAAAAAGACTACTCCAGTTATTCCGAATGATATTCTTTCGGAGTCAGCTGCCCGGATGTCACCCAAAAACAGTATCACAACACCAAAGAGAACTTTAAAAATTGATGCCAAAGGGGAAATCACGAAATGTACAACACTTTTTAATTCATCAGCTGATTACTGATCGAAGGAATGCTGCAGCTGGTGCAGCCTTTATGCTACCAGTCCCAATGCCAATGTCTAAACAGCAACAAAGACAAAAGTGGAAAAGAAAAATTTTAAACTCATGTAGTGTAGCAAAAGCCCACCGATCTGCGGGTATGACAGGAACATTGCACGTAGATTGGTCCATATCATCACCATCTGAAACGTTCTTCCGATACCTACGACGACGACCGGCCTGCCCCTGAGCCCTTGGTCGAGACCTATCCTTTGGAGGTGCAGGCGGACGGCCATCATTGTCAATGCTGTTGTCTATCATAGGCTGGAAAGGCCGAGCACCGGGAGGCTTGTGGTCGTTACAGAGAAGTGTCTTGCTGACGTTGACCATCGTACCAGTAGAGTCTAGGACAGGCTCAATTTTCATATAAAGTCCAACCTGACAGCACACAAAATAAAAGCTAGTACTTGTCCATAAGGTATAAGGTAAAGGCTTCCCATACTTGGAGCTGATCCCGGTGTACAGGCAGTCAGCCCGCAGGTGACTTCGAGTCATCCACCTGGCGGTAGGCTGCCATTACATTCCGCCAGGCCTGCAGTTACCTTCCCAGCCGCAGAGCATCACCACCCCTTGGCTGGTACCAAGTTATACTTCTTGGTGACAGGCACATAGTTGTGAACAACTTGCCCAAGGTTGTTACGCAGCTTTGCCCCAAATTTTAAACCCACGACCTGTTGATCGCAAGTCCAATGCTCTACCCGTTGCGCCACCGTATTTTTCTATAGGACCAGTAAATTCATAGAACACTGCACAGCCGACGGCCGCATTTTTGACAATGTTATTGGTTAGACCTCTGGCAGAAAATAGGGATGAGACGGACTCCAAATCCTACACTTTTTCTAAAATCCGAAATCTGTTGTAAAACTTAAAATCCGATCATGGCGGATTCGAAATTTTTTGTTTCGGTCCAACTCTACAATTATTTTTTATTGACGGAGAGATGTTGTTGTGTTTTCTTTACTTTTTGGAAAACAATCGCTGACAAACTAGCAAAACAATCAGATAACAAAACATGCTAGAGTTTTCCTCAACAGTATAACTGACATCATATCCATACCATAACCTTTAAGCTTAAATCCACTTATTATAAAAATCTAAGTTATCATTACTTGTATAGTCCAGGTCGATTCAGCCTTCTACTCTCCATGTGATGGTAAAATGAGTACCAGCCAAAGGGCGGTGATGCTCTGCGGCTGGGAAGGTAACCGCAGGCCTGGCGGAAAGTAATGGCAGCCTACCACCGAGTGGATGACTTAAGTAACCTGCGGGCTGACTGCCTGTACACCGGGATCAGCTCCAAGCCCAACGCTCAGTACCCAGTACCGGAAGCCTTTACCTTTTTTACTTGTACAGTATGTCCAGAAATAAGTTCCCAGCAACAATAATTTGATGGATACCAAGCAGAGTATAAACATGTACAGCTCCACGACCTAAAATGTAAAATTAAATGTTACCATCACTACATACATTAAGTAATGAGCATGTTGGAATTACAACAAAATTTACAAATGTATATTCATACTTAATAGATATATTTACTCAGTCTTCAACTCACTCACTTACACCATACTCGACAAATTTTTCTGCAATTACTGCTGATCATGTATGGTTTCCCCACAAAAAAAAATTTTGAAGCAGGAAAGTTAAAAGTCGCATGTCAATCACGGAAGGCAAACAAACATCAACATGAGTTACATGACTAAGGTTTCTGCATCAGTAATTAGACATGTTAATGTCAAAATTCAGGTGCATGTCATAAAAATTGGGTAGATCATCTCAATCAAATTTGAAGATAATGAAATTTCCAGGCTGACCAGCACATAGGCCTTACATAATCACTGCGTACAAACTAACCCGTTGAGCACAAGTGATGTGGAAAGCCTTGTAGCAGTTTTTATGCATGCACTGGATGCACGCACCAGCCTGGCTCTTACAGCAAATGGCGCACGTCAGTCTCCGACGAGCCGGCGGTATACGATGCAGCTTAGTGACGGGTTCCAGAAGCTCGATACTGCCAAATCCCACCTCCGGGATCCACAGTGCACAAACGACGTGCGCCCATCGGCCGTCGTTTGTGCGCTTGACGGCACCGCCGCGGATCGGGCACATGCAGCACGCAACGTCATCAGCAATGCCGGCTTGACATCGTCGACAAAGCCACTGGCCCTCGGGGACATACGGCACGCCGTAGCATTCCTGATGAACGGCGAGGTTGCACGAATCACAGAACAGGATTACGTTGACGTTTGTACACTCATCATCGCAACATATCGCGCACACGGCATCGTCGTCCGATACAACAGGCGCCGCTGCCGTCAATGCACCCGGGCTGACAATGTGCTGTCCTTGTCGGTGGGCTTCTTTCTCCAACCGATCCATCACCCTTTCAAACGTCTCCACTGACACCTCCGGCTGAGCACGAGGCTTGTGATGCAGTCGACTCTCATTCAGCAATTTCAACCACGACAGATCCTACATCAGTTAATATCGTATATGATCAAACTGGTTTCCAGTGCACATTTACATACATACATACAAATATTTGTAAACAGCCAAGAGTAACAACCCTAGCCTTGACACAGACCGATATTCAATATTCGCCACTGCCACTAACATTGGCACCACCGGTGCCACGGCTGTGACATGTCAAAAACACTGACACCGACTGAATACCAAGTTGCAAATTCCTGTCACTGTAACAACATTAAAACGAACCTAAGGCACCGGCATTGGGTGACTAAATGACAAAAGCAGACAGGAAGAGAATGATGTAATTTTAGAGGACAAGGAGAGGATACACCACAGAGATCCAAGTTTGCTTACTACTGCTACGACCATCACCACCACCACTATTTTACGGTCATTATACTGACTTACTGAGCATAACCTGTGTTGCCTGGCACCATAAACTGGGGTGCCTGCATACTTCAGGAAAAGAACTTTAAGTAATTCAGTTGAACTAATGAAACACTACAAACCTGGAAATGCAAAAATATGACACAAAGTTATCTGCTGCATAGTTTTACAAAACAATTCTATTTTTCGACATAGTAAATGTAGCTGCACAACAATCCAGAAAATAATTTACATATTACTGATGTCAGTGTATGAAAACCAATATATCAACATTTAACAGACCTCCTCGTCCACATCATATTCAACTTCATTTTCTTGATCCTCCGGCGTCTGCTCAATTAATCTGTAGTAGGCATCAGGACGCGGGCTCATAACAGCTGGTGGTGTGTAGTTTTTTACAAGATGGAAAGATGGCTGAGGCAGTTTTTTGGCACTGAACTTTTCCGTATCATCGACTGAGCTTTCAGCAGATGGCACATCATCGAAACCAGAATCTGCACCATCAACTTTATCACTCCATACAACTTCAAGACGTGCATCGAGATTTAGTCGTGACAGACGGGGACTACTTGGTCCATCAGCATATCTTTGGCAATTAGCATATGAATGTGAACATTTCAGTGACAGTCGTCTCATCCGTTTTTTCCTTGCTCTCACATTTTGGGCTATCTTGTGTCGTGCAACGATATTATTTGCAGTAGTATGAAGCTTCCTAGTAGCAGAGAAAGGCAAATGTTTGCGGAGAATCTTGGTCTTCTTCAGTGTCTTTATAGATCTGTTTGTTTGTCTAGTCTTTATGCCTTTGGATAACTGGCGACGACGCTCACTGGCGGCAAATTCGAGCAATGACAAACGCGTAGCTCGTTTCAGTTGCCGTTCAAACTGAATGGTTTCATAATCCAGCTTCATTGTGACCTCACAGTATTACTGTTCAAACCTACACACACCCACACATACATATAGCAGGACTGTCAACAACATTAAACCAGTAAGTAAGTATACACAGTGCCTATAAACCAGAGTGACTAAGCACAGGTGACATGAACAATTAAACGCATTTCACTTTCCGGCAGAAAATATCCAGCATCAATTCCAGCTAATAAACGTGTGGGCAAACTGTTCACTCTCATTGTGTTGTAAACAATGTTGGGCACCTGTGTGATCAACTTGCAACAGCCAAAATTAGACGACAACACACATGACAACAGATGTACTATGGCAAAAAAAGCACAAAATCTGCTAACGGCGTGATTTCCATTAGCGAACGCGTTCGCGTTTGTGTTCGAGTTGGTTTGACTTGTTCGCGGTTCGTAATGAAAATCACTGTTTCAACCCTAGGGCCCCCTACAAAATTTTTTATCCACAACACTAGGCCTAGTAGGTGTATTTTTGTAGCTCAGCTCAACAGAAGCTTATTAAAATTGTGTGATAT
>Ga0209363_1001569_pt1 | contig 11105 bp, 7 predicted proteins | sample WorMetexBAHAMAS3_FD_187385 | JGI IMG/M metagenome (GOLD analysis project Ga0209363, IMG submission 187385) | Marine gutless worms symbiont microbial communities from Max Planck institute for Marine Microbiology, Germany - Inanidrilus exumae... | ecosystem: Host-associated > Annelida > Digestive... | reverse complement strand
GTGCAGTTACATCCCATTAGGGTGACACCTTGTTGTTGTTGTTGTTGCTGCTGCTGCTGCTGCTACTATTGTTACCATTAAATAAACTTAGGAATGCTAAATTTGATTATTTTTATTTAATATTTGATCTTCGCTTTATCAACTTTTAATTGCTTCATGTGGGTCCCGGGGTTGTAAGTAAATGGATATGTGTCTAAGTAAGTAAGTAAGTGGCAAATTTATGAAGTGCCGAAACCAGAATAGGCCCTCTCCGTTTTCAGGCCGGATATCACAGGAGGTGATTAAACCTGGCTTTAGCTTCTTTGGGTTAATTTTATGTTGCAGTATATTTTGTTGTGGAAGCATGTTTGCTTTTGTTGTGTTTGTTTCAGTTTTTCAGTACTAAGCCATGAGATTGGCTGGGCAGAATGTCTCCGAAATGACCTATTTTGTGTCGAGTGGGACGTAAAACGACTACTCAATCAATCAATCAGCTTTTAATTACACAAAAATCTGCTAACACCGATTGGAATTTGTTTGTTTTGTGTTTGCAGGCCCACAATGTTGAGCAGCCAGTCGTGGCCATTGCAAGCTCAGCCTCAGCTGTTGACTGCAGCGCAGCCAACGACGAGCTCTGCTGTCAGCGTGCAATTGTCTCGCAGTCTGGAAGGCCTGATGCAGTCGAATGTACCTCGTCTGTTGACATTCAGTCAACAGATTCGGCCTCAGCAACAGCAGTTAGCCGTGGTCACTCAGAAACCACTGCTGTCGTCCGTCACGAGGCACTCCGGTCAGATTGCTGCTATATGATGAATGAGTGATGAGTGGATTTGCTGGTGTATACATGTGATTATCTCCACCACAGGGTGGCTAGCGATAAGTTTTGTCCTGTATGCCCCATACAGGCTTCGAGGCTGTAATGTGTGCTGATCCATTTGTTGATTCCGGTGCTACATAAATCACTGCTTAGTCACTTCCTTACTTAGTTACTTTCTTCCTTGAAGAATAGACCCGTTCCATTTCCAGACCGTGGGCTATAAGAGGTGACCAAACCTGGCTTTATTTTTTTGTGTTTATTTTGTTTTTAGTAGTATATGTTGTTAACAGGTGCATGTTTGTTACTGGCCCGCCTAATGTGTTAGTATTGTTTTGCTCCCTGGCGTCTGTCATCCGTTGTCGTTGACTCTAACGCTGCCGGCAGGTGGGCAGGGTGCATGGGCGGTCGGCCAGGAATGGCCGCCGCCAGGGGCGTGGGTGGTTGGGCGGTCGACACTGCACGGATGGCCAGTACGGTTACGCCCCGTTAGGGTGTCACATTGTTTTTGTTGTGTTAGATTAGTTATTCAGTACTTGGCCAAGAGATTGGCTGGGAAGAACGTATTTTGTTTTGAGTGGGATGTAAAACTTTAACTCAATCAATCGATTTGACCTCTGTTTGTATGACTGTCTGTCAGCAGAATAACTACGGGTGAATTTATGTGAAATTTGGGAATGGGCAGATCATGGAGCAGAGAAGGGCTGATTACATTTTGGAAGTGATCTGGAACATGCTCATCACATTTATAAGATAGTCCTGTAGCCGACTGATAAGAAAATTGAAAGTGATGTTGGGAAAATTGGGTATGGAACATTGTAGGAAAATTTACTTTCGATGCACCTGCACTTGCCGGTTATGACATTGTGCTGATTTCAGTGTGGTGTGGCAGATGTATGCACTCTGCTGAGTTAGAGTCTAGTTAGTTGTTGCTCTGCAGGACTCTGAACTGACTCATGTGGTCACTTCAGTTACTGTATCCGATGTTAGTTTGCAGATTTCTGAATTCAGTGCCTTGTGTTGGCATGGTTGATAATGTGCTGGGTAGTGTTTCTCATTAGGTGCAACATACCAACAACCGTAATCAATTCCGTTATATTTGCTGCAATGAAGTAAAGTCCTTGTACAGTGTGTTATTGTGTATGAGTGCATATATGCATGTTTCAGTGTTGTGCATTTGTGGAAGTGTTCAGATTTTTCTGTTGTCTTTTGTTTTTCAGAGGGTCTCGTAGTTGGCCAGAACTACATACCAAGCAGCAGTCGTCCGACAGCATTAGCCGCTGCAGTAACTGTTTCACAGTCTCAGCAAATGGCCAGTACACAGCTAATCGGTATGGACATCATGTCGCTGCAGTGTCAGTGTCAAGCAGATGGTTTTCTCTTGCCAGTTTATATGTGATGGCTTATTTTGTCATGATCATTAGACGGGATTTTAGCACCTCCTTGTAAGTCCTTAAAAGTACTGGATTTTTAGGTAGACTCTCTGAGTCGACCTAATAAAGTGGGTCTCAAATGTCCGTCCGTCCGGGAGTATGTCTCTCAGTCCACAAAAAGTTTCTTCGATTTCAATGAAATTTGGCATGTAGGTAGAAGTCGATGATTGATGCACAATGATATGTAGTATGACCGATCCAAGGTCAAGGTCACGAGCCCTTCAAAGTTGGAAAGACTTCCATTTTCAAACGCTATCTCCTCTGCCTTTTTCAGTGGGTGCTGGCAAGTGACCACTGATTTTTAATCTAGGACACAATATCTAAATTTGTTCAGGCTGGATTTTGATATTTGTACTAGTTTTTGTGTTATGTGACTTTGAATTTGGCAGAAACGTCAGTTGTGAACAGTTGACTGTCAGTCTTGTATGGGGCTAATTTATTTATTTCAGATTTCAAGGCCTTAGAGCTTAGGTGAGATCCTGGATAGTATTCCTTGAAAAAACATTGGGATGGCTGCATGAAGGTTTTTTGCAGATGACATGTCATTGATGCCAGACCAGCAGCCTCAAAGCATTGAAGGCAGAGTAAGGAAGTAGAAAGTACAGTAATCATTATTTGGAGGAATTTAGCTGGTTCTTATTTGGCGATACAAGTGTAATTGCAAAGAAAATTAATGAATACTACATGTTTGTTATAATTGTGATTGTACAGGTCAGAGCCATGCCATCAACCTGTCTTCTGCTGCACCAAAGCCACAGAAAATTGTCCTGGCTCAGCCGCGGTCAACCGCCATTGCTCCCGCACCTGTAACTGCTGTTAATCTGTCCAAGACAGGTAAGCACAAAATGTGGAAATCTGGTTTGTTGTTTGTTGATAACGTAAAGTCTTGCTGTAATATTATAGGTCTTATCATTGCTGTTAGCATGCACAGCATCACGATGCCAAAGGGCTTATATTTTACCACTGTGGTTTCTTTCTTTATTTTTGTTTTCCATGCCTAATCTCAAAGGTCACTGAACGGATCTCAACCAAACTTGGACACATATTCACATATGACTGCTGTGTGAAAAATTTGGTCCGAACTCCCCCGGGCAGGGGCAAAAAAAACATTTCTTTTGGCACCGACTTTGAAATTTGACTGCAGCGGAACATGATATCAACAATCAGAAAGAAACTTGTCAAACTACAGGGACTACCCTACATGCCCCCCAAATTTGGCGAACTTGGTCCAGATACAGCTGAGAACAGTTGGCGAATTTTTGCACACCCCGTTAAATTTTCACATTGGGAGACACTGCAAGCCTTACGACATGTACGTAATATAACAGACAGCAGGCAAACCTTGGCACGTGTTACGTAGCGGCATGACTTTACAGTCTAGAACAACAGAGTGCCGTGCGGGCTCAAGCTGGGCTTTGCCATGCATCTAGTTAAGTATGATGAGCTTCTAAAGCTATTCTTTAGTTAGCTGTTTACCATTCTCCAGTGAAGTTGAAGATGAGGTCGTCTGTCCCTTCAATTTGACCAGTGCACAGTGTTAAAAGATCTGTTGATTATTCAGCTTGAAGCTAGATCGTGGGTGTGATGCAAGTAAGCAGCTTGTGCACAGATAGCCGAGTACTTTGACCCAAATACTGTATTGTGGGCATTCCACACAATGTAGCCATCTAGTATGAACTTGTAAATTGTTGAGAACAACGTTTATAATTTGCATGATATTTATTTTTGTCATTGTCTTGTAAATATAAAAATTGCTGTTTGTAAAAGCACGTGACTGAAATCCATGTAGATTGTGTGGATTTCAGGTAATAGTAGCAAGATCATATTGTTTGGCTGGGAATAGTAAGATTTTACTGCGTGGTGCATATTGTGTGTAGACCACTTAACTTCACCATTAAATCTAACCCAGCATCGACAGGTGAAGCCACTGAGAACTTTGTCAACTGCACTTCCGGCATCAACACTGTCTGCATGCACCATAGCCCCACTTGCTCTTACTACGAGCAAATCAGCAGGTTGATTGTCGTCATTCAGTATTAAAACGTATTACGTGTTGGCATTTGTGCTGCTAGGAGTATTGTCATTTGTTGTTCTTGTTGTTAGTTGCTGCTGCTGATGTGGCTGCAGTTTGTCTTCCTTAGGTCGACTCTTCTGAGTCGACCTAATAAAGCGGGTCTCAGATGTCCGTCCGTCCGTCCGCAAAACGTTTCTTCGATTTTAATAATATTTGGCGTGTAGGGAGAGTTTGATGAGTGATGCATAACGGTATGCAGTATGACCCAATCCGAGGTCAAGGTCATGAACCCTTAAAAGTTGGAAATCTGGCCATTTTCACAAGCTATCTCTCTGCCATTTACAATGAGAGCTGGCAACTGACCACTGATTGTTAAACTAGGGCACAATATCAAAATTTGATTGGGCCGGATGTTTGACATTTGGCCTAGTTTTCGTGTCATGTCACTTTGAACTTGGCAGAAGCGTCAGTTGTGACGAGTCGGCCGTCAGTCCCGCACGATGTTAATTTATGTATGGTTTTTTTTCAATGTTTCAACACTGTTGTTTGCGTGGCAGGAAGGACATCGGGCCCATACAACAGTTTCCACTTACCCACAAATCTTCTGTTCATGAACAAGTGCAGGAAAAAACACGGGAACCCGGCTAACCCAAGTTTACCTGTAGAACAGAAATGATAATGTCGTTACGGGTATTGGTATTTGTGTTTATACTAGCGTGCATTGCTGTTGATATAGTTTGTATTTTACATCAGTAGTTGTGGTATGGAGACACTGTTGAGGAGAAATCTCCATAATATGAATGCCTTTATTGCTGTCAGCACGGGCATCCGGGTAGTAAAATGCGGGTAATAAAAAATCGATTCCACAAAATTCTCTGTTTCTTAACCTGGAGTGGCATCTAATACAGGTTGACTGGTAATGGCTATAAAACAGTTGTAATGTCGTTGTACAGCACTAGTTAGTATTCTTAGTTGCATTATTAGTCATACATATAGGTTGACAGCACCCGGGTTTAGCTTTCTGGCAAAATGGGTTGGCACCAGACTTGTTACAAGGCAATGGACTTGCTGTGTGACCAGCTGAATGATTTTGTGCAAGTTTATCATACCACTGTGCCACTGTATCGCTTATCAAGCTGTGTAATTTTGGTGCTGTTGGTAAAAATCTGGGAAGGCAATGGCAGGTTATCAACTGAGATGTGGTACGCTGGCCATAACATGACCATAAGGTCATTGGTCATTGCAGTGTCCATACTGGTGAAAAGGAGATGAGCACGTCACTCGTATATTGCATAGCTGTGTATGAAGTGATGCTGACAGAGGGACGTCTCCGTTACCTTAGATGGCATCGTACCTGCATGGCCGTGTTGCGTGTAGGGATCGCAAATGTTGCTGTGACGACGGTGCATAGTGCTGGTCTAATAACATCACTTGCTAGCGCTAGTGAGTATAAACGACGCATTGCACTGTGGCATTGTATGGTACGGTTAACATTGAAGGTGGTTTTCCTCAATAGTTTCTGGAGAAGAAACTAACCTGTTGAGGATTGTTGTAACGTTGCAAGAATTACAGGAGGCTTGGTTGCTACAGAGAAACTGTGAATACACCAAAACGTTATAAATTTGTGCTAAGTTAATATTGGGCTATATGACGGTAATTCTGTGAGATTGCTATCCCGGTCTGTGAGAGTGATGGTGAACCGAGTGACCAGCATCACCCATGTGACTGAAGGAATTACCACTCGCATGGCATTGCACAATGAGAAAGTTGTTATGACCTTCTAAGGTTAGTTTTTATCAGCAGTGATGCCAGTCAGTAGAGGGGTATACACTTTGCTATGACATTTAGTGGTTGCAATGAGCATGTCACGGTCTTCCACCGTTTCCAAGTTATTGCCTGTTGTCTAGCACAGCTGGCTGCTAGTGAATTTATGCACACTGTCAATTCAGTGACAAATGTGAAAGATGATGGCATGATGCCGTATTCTTCCGCTGGTGCATTCTGGCTAGCAGTACATGCTACAATGTCTGAGATATTGGAATTAGAAAATGTTGCTATCACTGAAATGATCTTGGTGATAATAACTACCCATCAACAGTGGAGCCAATTTTTACTCAGTTTTTTGTCTTGAGACATTGTGAGATATTACCACTTGTTTTTGAATGATAGACTATCTAACTATGGATGAATTTGAATGACACTTCCAATCAAATACAGCTGTAGAAATATTAATTGATGCATGAATTCTAGTTGTAATGAATATGTCTGAGATCATCTTTAAAATTCACTCAAGGTTATATGCAGTCATGCAGTTCAATGAATGTCATTACGTATGACCTTTTAGCATTCTGCAATAACTTTTCCACTCACGCACATCAGTTTTAACGTTCGTTATTTTCCAGATGAACAGGGTTTGCTGCTTCTATTCAGATTTATTTTTGTTCACTTTTCCTGGAAGAGAACTTTTGAGAAGAAGTGGCACAAGTTTTTTTGTCGCCAGATGTTCTTCCTGTACCCCAAAATAGCGTCAGTGCACTGAATGGAACAAAACACTGATCACAACCAAAATGCTTTTTATCATAATGAAATTTTCTTTATGATGACAGCGTATGTTATTGTCGAGTGGCCTGTTTGAAAACTCAACTGATTCTTCTCTGTAGCTTTTTAGTTCATGTTTTAGATCCTTGTGTCTCAGATAACCCTTTTCCAGTTCATTTACTGCACCATTTGTTAATACCAGGGGCCTGATTCACAAAATATCTTAAGATAAACTTAGGAAAAACTTAGGATAAAGTTTGACTTAGGAAAATATTAGGAAAAACTTAAGATGAACTTATGCAAAACTTAAGATCAACTTAATAAGAGATGCAATTTCTTAAAAATAACTTAACATTTTTTTACAGAATTGTCTGCATATATATAGGACGAACTTAGTATGTCGTAATATTGCTCTAGTAAATTAATTGTACAAATCTATGAAAATCTTAACTTTATAACTTAGGATAAACTGAAGATAAACTAAGGAAAAACGTTTGATAAACTTAGGATTTTTCCTAAGATCTTTTCGTAAATCGGGCCCCAGGTGTAGAAATGACAGCAGTATTGAGAGTAGCATTAGCAAGAACAGCCATAAATGTTTGGAGTACAGTGATGATAACTGATGATGATGTATTGTGAAGCCACAAAGACAATAGCTGTTGTCACTGGACCTCCAAGTCATCACGTGCCGTCAGCTGTCGATGTGACGCGTCAAGTCAGTTCCATTTTCTCGTCACATTTAACGTCCGGTGCAGCTTCACCACACACTCAGCCGGTCCGACTCAATCCTGCTCAGAATGCCGTTCTCCTGGGAGCATATGGCATCACTCCCGCACATTCTGGTCCTTCTGGTTTGCCAGTCACACTGCACCCGGTTCTGCAAGCAGTCGACACAAGACAAGTGGCTGAGAGGTTGGTTGTTTTTCATCTCTGCTTGAATTGCTCACATACGTTCAGTCAGTGTAAGTGAAAATGTGTACAAGAACATGAGAATAGGTAATGCAGTTTATTAACAAAGAAAAAGGTGGAGTTCTTAATATTTGAATTGCTGCTGTATCATTCGCAGTGCAATTTTACTGTATTGATAATAGCTTTGCGTCAGTCGTTGTCCAGTTTTCATGCATATGCAATTGACTTTGTTTCAGACCTTCGACAACTCAGTCCCTCATTGGTCAGTACCCCGCTCAAGTGGTGACGTTTTCTCGACTCGATCATCCGCCGCAGCGTCTTTTGACTTCTGGTAATGAACAATACTATCACTCTTTGAAGTGCGTGGTATATGCTGCAACATGTTTTATTTAATAGAAAAATCTAATTTATGTTTTGCCACCATAACCCCTGTGTTAATTGCCATTTTCCTGGTGTACAGTCAATGAAGGAAACTCGGGCCACTGATCCTAACCGTGGACAATCCTCCACTGTCGTCATCCTTTTTGAACCACTACTGGACTGGCATTGGTACCTTAACCCAGCACTGTCTATGCTAGCACCCAGCAAAGAGAAATACAATTTGTTTTTCTGTGTTTCATGTGATTCACTGGCAAAAACGATTGAAAAAAGACCAAAATAAGCTGCATTCTTAGCTGGTATGCTGAGAGGAATTTTGGCAACTAGTTTTTACTGATGTTCTACTGCATAGTCCATCGACCTTCAAGGAAGAATACCCATCCACGCCAATTTGCGTGAAAACATTGATCGATCCAAATTGTAGAACAAGGTGTCCGCTGGCTACTGAGGCAGCAGTATCATACAAAGTGGCAATCACATCCTTCAAGGTGTGGGCTGTAGCAGCGCCGTCATAATTTAGCAGTCGTGCTGTCACTGTCACTTTGGTCATTCAACATTATGCTGATGGTCATCTCTCATACCCTTAAGACTTGGCTCTAAATATTTTCAGTGGCTCCTTTATCTGGAACTCTACCCACTAACATTCGACTGTGCCATAGCACTGCTGTATTCAAAATACATTTACACTTAGCTGTTCACATCTTACTGCTGTCAGTGCCTTTGCATGTTTGAACCACATGGCACTGTGCAGATGCTTTTATTATTGTATGAGCTATGTCTTTATGCAAGACTTCTCCTGACTGTTTCTACCTGATAAATCGACAGTTATCTTACAGTCCGTTAAACAGAAACGTCTTAGGAGCTTTTTAAAGATGTCTAAAGATATGTCCGGGGAGTGCAGTTCAGCCGATAAACCGTTCCTGACAACAAAACTTTGGTCACCAAAGGCGGTATTTGTGCGTGAACATTGAGTCGGCCAGTCATGTGTTTTGTGTTCTGTGTGTTTTTTAGCTGGCTCTAATATACCAGTGAATCTGCTGTCACCTCATAGCATGCCTAACTCATCGATGCTGTCCAGCGTACATCGGGTGAACCTACCGGCCGTTGTTGTCACTGCTAGCCCTCACGTTGCATTACCTCTTGTTCCACAGAGAGCGACTGCTCCCAGTGGTAAAACATCTTCGTTTTTACTGTACGACACTGTACTGTGCACTGATTACAATATCTTAGGCCGGTGCATTAAATTGTCACATGTTAAAAATAGCTAAGTACGTGCAATTGGTGTGGTGCTGAGAAATTTATCAGATAATGTGATACAGCTTTATATAGTATTATTGGACAGCTGTGCTTGCTCATCTGTCACCATTATCTGGATAGTAATTATCATAGATAGTCCATATTTTATTGCAGCTTCAACGCGGTTTTTTCAAGAAGGTTCAGCGACAGTTGCTGGCCAAACGCCGACCATCGTGGCGCTGAATTTCAACAAGCCACCACCACCGTCAGTGTGTTCACAAGCGTGTCCAGTTACTGAGTCGACAACCAGCTCTGTACAGTCCATCACGTCTCCTAGACCAGGCATCTTGCGGAAACGTGCCCATGATTCAACGTCAGTCCCGCACTATTTGACGTTTGACTTCTGTGTCAGCTTACCACATAGTTTAAATTAACAGAATAATAATTTTTGAAAAATACCACATCAGATGTTTCTTTGCTGTTAAGATTGTATCTTCTAGTTGTTTTTTTCATTTCTTTGTTACTCAATGCAAAATATAGATAATTTGTGAGATGATTAATTTAAACCTGTGTCTAAAGTTTTGCATTACATAACAAAAACTGGAACTAGTAATAGTAATAGTTCCTTATGGTTCTGTCAGTTGGATGACACAAGTGCATCCGGCCTGCCAAAATCCACTCCAATTAATCCCAAAAGTTTTGTTTGGGTGGACATGGCATGGGTAATCGTGGTAGAGAATGTCAGTGAGACAAATCATGAAAGTAGCAAGTAGCAGCAGCACTGTAAGTGAATATGGTAACTGGTTTTGTTTTTGTAGGCGAACGTCAGCAAAACGAAATCTTCAGACCGGTGGTTATGTAACGGAATCGTTAGAAACTAATATCATTGCATCATTGTCACCGAAAATTTGGTGAGCATTTGTTTCATCTGCAAATAATTGTTTCTATTTCCAGACAACAGTTAGTTACTTGTCAACTTTTTTAGCTGATTTTTCATCCAAAAATACTTGGCAGCAGTTTTCAAAAGTGATTATTGACATAGCAAGCTGTTTGCTGAAATGCAAGATGTGTGAGACTAAATGTTTCACAAAACGTATTGCTCCATATGGTATTCAGTCCATGATTTTCAAACGTCTATATTACGTTTTTGCCAGAAAAATGATGTATCAGTGTAGTGTTATGGAAGCATAGATTGATGGTAATCGCCGACATGATTTTGCAAAAAAGTGAACCCGAATGTCACTGTCATATAATGTCAGAGATTTAGCTTCATTTGTATTGATCGGTGTCTGTGATGAATTGCAAACTATGCTGTAACCAGCTGCGGAGACGTTATTGTTTCAGACGTGTTGTTGTCCATGCACAATTGTACGGTAAATGTGGCATACGTTTCTGATTGCAGTGATGGATCTCGAGAAAACAGCCGGTCTTCAACCGACACGGCATCTTCTGTTGAGAGTTCCCCGTGTACTGGAACTACACTGCAGTCTGCCGGCTTCAGCAAGGATGAACAGACGAGTCAGTTGTTGATTGTGTCGTATATTGTTTGTGACACCTTGCCTAAGCAGTAATGAGCACAGAATACAGACTGGTGGAGCATATGTGAACTAAACTATTTTGCGTGTTTAAGCCGATTCATAAACCTGCCAGATATGTCCACAGAAGTGAAGTAAATTGGGAAAATGTGCGATCTGAAAAGAGTATTGGCAGTGGTATCTCGTGAACGGACTTCTACTAAATGCGGACAAATCAGAAGCCATCTGCCTTGGTACGTCGTCTCAATTACGGACTGCTGCAGATACAG
>Ga0209363_1001568_pt1 | contig 11107 bp, 5 predicted proteins | sample WorMetexBAHAMAS3_FD_187385 | JGI IMG/M metagenome (GOLD analysis project Ga0209363, IMG submission 187385) | Marine gutless worms symbiont microbial communities from Max Planck institute for Marine Microbiology, Germany - Inanidrilus exumae... | ecosystem: Host-associated > Annelida > Digestive... | reverse complement strand
ACGTCCAAAAGGCTAAAAAGGCTTCAGCTTCAGGGGGGCTTCGCCCCCCTGACCCTCCACCGGGGGCTGCTGGGGCTCCGCCCCCAGACCCCCTTATAGGCTCGCGCTGCCGCGCTCGCCATGGCCCACACACTTTTTGGCACCTTCCGGCGCCTATGGCTATACTGTCCATCTCCTGCTGGCGCGTGTCGGCGTTGACTGATGGGACGACAAGATACGTGTCGTCTGCAAATATCCCGAGTGAATTTCCGGGGTGCAATGGTTTCAGGTCGGCGGCTGTGACAGTGAACGCTGCCGGTCAAACGCCCGACCCCTGAATAATGCTGGCTGAAATGCTCGCCGCTGTTGACTCTTCCCCATTGAACATAGTGCGATGAGCATGTTCACAGAAAAAGTCAACTAGCCAGCTGTAAACTGGGATGGGAAGTTCTAGTGCCGCCATTTTTGCCAGCAGAGTAGACTGCCGCACACACGGCGCACAGTGTCGAACGCTTTACTGAAATCCAGTGATAATGACAAACGGTATTCATGGTGTGTAGATCGAGGGCCTTGAAAATTTGACTGTCATTCGCTTACTGTTGAAGATGCACCGCAAGTGACGAGACTGTTGCTGATAGGATAAACCGGCTTAAACTTGTCGGCCTTGGTGGGGTTAATTTGTACTCCAAGAGCTTGCTATTTTCTGAACTTTTTCAACATTGTTTGTTAGGCGACACGAAGGGCAGATCTGTAACGGCCTGCTCCAGTCATCGCCAGAGGTTGTTATGGGACCCGGCCAAGTCTGGAATATGCTATCATTGGCCAAAATCACGGGGGAGTGGGGGAACAATCCCTCACAATTTGGAGTGAAGGACGCTAATGCAAAGTGTCCCCTAGAGTATGTCATGTTTCAAAATTTCAAGCTCCAGATTTCTTGCATTACACTGCAGTAAAAGCTTACTAACCCCGTGACTCTATTCACTAAAGCCACCAAATGACCACTTCAGACGGAAAACTCAACATTTTTCTGGCGAGTATACACGGACAAAAATGCCGCTCAGAATGCACAAAAACGCCATTTCAAGTGAAAAATTCATTTGTTCAGACCCTCCCCAATGGGGACGAATACATCCCCACACCCTGAACCCCTCACCACGCCTTCCGAATTAAATTCGCCCTGCGTGCCCCAGAATTCCAGACAGATTTGCGCCACTATAGAGAAAAGAAGGCTGCAGTTTGATGGAGTCAAAACAAAGGAATGAAAAAGTGTGTGCCCACAGAGATATTGTCTCAGATTTCTGCTACGTAAAATACACACAAGCCTTTACAAAAACGAATCGTTTATTTTTCTACGCCATATACGACTATAACAAATATATCAGTAACGAACAGAAGACAGCGGTTTACAATAAATTCAGTGGTTCGTGACTGCGATTATTACAACACAAAGAACGATTACGTCGTCAGAATCAGCAGCTGAACTCGTTACGTCATCAAATTGTGTTCCTTGACGCAACAGTGCGTTGAACTGAAGTGAAACTGTAAAAGCTAGAGTCGATAAATCAACATGTTTTATGCTGATTTTATGGACATTATTATTATTATTAGTTTTGATTAATTGCAACTTAATATACCAGTAGGTAAGAAACACGTGGTTAAACTGAGAAATAAATAATAGTAGTATCCAAACAATATTATTATTAATCACATTAATCATAAGCTTATCCCTAGTTGTACGTATAGCTTTTCGTAAAATACGTAGGCCTACACATTCATTTACTATATTTGGCAGTTTTAATAGTCAACATTGTTCTGTTTTGTTTTTGATCTCTTTCTACCATAAGTGAACAAAGACTGTCAAATTATTTAATTGATAAATGATAATAAACAATAGTGTCAAAAAAGACATTTAATTTTTGCTCATTAGTATATGCCTATCACATGCAATGCACGTATTCATTGAAAAGGCGTAAAGCATAGGACGCTAAAACATTTCTGGACATTTTAGGAGATATTTTGGTTACAAAACATGGCATTGTTATATCTGAAAATCAGTTAATTTGACCAAGCCTTCAGTCAGTTACTACTTCAACTATCAAACTACATAACAGTAACGCCAACCCTAACAATAAGACGATACAGTTAAGTAAATAAACAAGTAATGGAAGTTACACAGAAACGTATGATTAATCGAGCAATATATGCATATCAGCCAAAGATGCATAGTTGATCGAAATAATTGAAGACGCGACACGTGCAACAGTCAATGGAAGCATACATAACGAATTAAATATTACTGTAAAATAACATGCAGTTATAGGCGTATCTGGCAATATGTGGTAGGACAACTGAAACAGACTATAGTGATGCACCAAAAGATTTTTTGCAAACACTGCTAACTGGACTGTTACCTTAAAGTTATCAAGTGTGAATCTTCAAAGACAAATTTTTCAAACGACAGATTACGACCCCGTCACCAGACTGAAATTGTCAATGGGGCCCATAGGGGGGGGGGGCGTATAGCCTATACCCGCGCCATGTCCGAGCATCGATGCTCCCCAAAAAAGAGACTAAGTACTAGGCGGTCAAGCGCGTGACAGGCGGGAAAAAAGTGAGTGTGACTCAGCCATCTACTCCAGCTTCCATGGAACACAGGGTTGCCATTTGGTCTTTTTCAATTTTTAAATACCAAAAATGCCCCAAAATAGCCAAATTTTTATCTGGCAACATGGATCATAATCAGTCCTGTTATTTTTGCCGGGGCTCTGACGATTTTTACAGGGGCCCTGCCCCCATCGGCCCCACCCTGGTGACGGGGCCGCAATGATACAGAACACCACTATACATGACACTGTTAACTTAAAATATTCAAACTGAAATTACATCTTTGAGGGTTCAAATATTTTCTTCAGAGTTTTCGTTGCATTATGTGGCAAAACAGATCAATGAATCAAAGATATGTCACTTCAACGCGATGTAAATATGAAATTTGATAACAACAACGCCGCATAAAATCACTTTCCAGGTAATTCGCTCGACTGCACAAGAGCTCAGTGTATCACTCTTACTTTCAATACAAAGACCAGAGTACAAGTTTAAAAATACAGGAACAAATAATCTGGAATGACTGTTAACTAACATAAAGTCTTTATTATCATTGTGACTTAATGCGCAGTACTTGCCTGGCTATCGTTTAATTTGCTAAACAAAGTAGGTTCTCTATTTTGGTATTGAACTTTTCAAGTAGCCTACGTGTGCGATATTGTCGTAAAAAGGTTCACGTTCGCTATCGCATCTCCTGATAAGTTTCTTGTTATCATTATTGATATACGAAATTGCAGTTTCTTATGACTTAGTTGTTTCTCTCTTTTCTTTTTACTACTAACGCATTGTACTACTTTATTGAACTATTTAGCAATTTAGTTTTTCAAGGCTGCGAGTTCTAATAAAATCAGCTGTTGTACGACGCTCCATTGCAAAATGCTGTAAAGTACATAATAAACATAAACACAAAATACAGAGAGATAAACACGATACTGCAGTCACAAAAGTCAGCAGAAAGTACACTACAAAAACGGCTGATCATTGCTGAAACTACATCAAGCTGCCTTGCGTAAATTACTCCAACATTGACCACTAAACAGGAGCGGATCTAGCCACTTTTTGAGGTTTTAAAATTTGGAAACACTGGCAACTGGGGGGAGTACGCAGAATAAAGGGAGAAATTTTTCCCGTTTGTCACCCATTGTTGATCCGCACCAGTCCTGCTGAATTCTAAACATCAGAACGAACGTAACGTAACTAAATCGTATTGACTAGTAGCGTACGCAGACAGCAAAGAATACGGAATCCATATAACACTAAAATACTCGTTCTTTCTATACGTTTTAATACTTGTGTATAAACAACTGCTATACAGCTAACTCGCGACGTCTCAAAATAGCTTAGGAAGTGAAGCATTATAAGCATGAAGCAATGCTACTTTAGTTACAGACATCATTGATTGCAAAAACTGCCCAACACTAAAATATTCTATAGAGACAACATAAATACATGTACAATATAATTATTTACTATATACACAACACATATTATGCAAAAAAAAATAAAAATGCTGCAAACAATGGTGATACTTTTGTGAAAAAACTGACATTTTGGCAACAACGGATCAGCAGCAGAATAAAACTGTGTGAAGCACATTAAAATGTTCAACAAAAACATTAGAAAATTCATATATAATGTCCCATGTCGTGTTACAATAATTCAACTATAGTACTTAGTTATGTTCATTTAAACTATTTAGTACTTTATCCTTACGAGAAATCTGCCAAAACGAAATGGTTAACTAAACGCATGTGACAAAAACATATAATATAAATAGCGTTACAGCATAACACAATTAATTTAAATACACACAACAACAAAAATATATGAAAACATATTAACATGACGTATGCAATTATCTTGTAATAATGTTAGTTTAAAAACTGAGACGCCATAGCTAGTTGCAGAAAAGTAAAACAAGTACAGACCAAAAGGCGTTCAGAGAGCATACCCCATCCCAAGAAATTCCTGCATCTGGAAGTGACTATGAATTGCCTACTTGCAAAATAAACGCGTCTGCGCGGTTACGTTACGTTATCCAGTGACAGACATGAGGAGTTGAATACGTATGAAACATAACCACACCACGGCTGAGGACATCAGTATCCATGCTGCTATAGTGACAGACCGTCCGCTTGGCGTCATCAACATGGATGGTCGCAGACCAACTCAGCCTCCTACCCTCTGTGGCGAGGGAAATGAGTACCAGCCAAAGTGTGGTGATGCGCTGCGGCTGGGGAGTAAAAGCAGCATGGCTCATTCGAGGATAAACGTACGGGTAGCAGGTAACAAACTGTGTGATCCCTACTCAACACGTGCCATTCTGCTTCTGAGCGCTTTAGAGGAGGTGATCAAGTTATCACGAAAAGGCGCTATACAAATGTCCTGTCTTCAACTTCTTCTTCTTGAACTTCAACTGTTGAAAAATCCAGCGTCGAAATAACGGAAAAGTCCCGGAAGTAAACCTATCGTTATTTTTAGGAGCAAGACGTTGTAATATAACGCATATCCGGCTGAATAGCGCAAGTCCAATAACCAGCAAGATCTACTCAGCCATTTGGAAACAACTCATCCTAGAATCCGACGAAATTCAACTCGTCCGGGTCGTCCCACCTCAAGTCGTCTGAAGGTCATCGCAATTTTGACAGACTGACATAACTCGAAAAACCCTACAAAATCGGCTATCTTCAGTAGTTTTGGCTCCACCCAAAATGTACTCGACTGTTCCCTGCACATTCGCATAGACAGAATTTCTTATTAGATGTGACTTGTCCTACTTCGTTGGTTGTCAAGCCAGTGCTCGAGTTTAACTTTCTGCTGTTCTTTTGCATCTTAACTGTTGTCGAGTGTCGACGACGTTGTCAAAATTGTCCAGTATAATCTGTGTAACAGGGCGTAGGCCCTATTGCATGGTGTACCCAAATGTCATCCTTGATAAAAATAATATCCCTGGATTTGGGTCTCACAATCACTGGGCCCCAATCTGGCAATGTCCATATTCTACACAAGGCGAATACAGTCACAGAATTTCACAAAAATCTTCAATAAATCCCACCAATAGACAGAAAGAATGAAATGAACCTAAATCAAACAAATCATATTACCTGCTCTGATCATATTACTTGCACATGTAATTAAATAATGACGTCATGCGCACTGCCGGTCAACGAAAATACCGTCGTTACAAACAAAGTAAATAATAATTAATTTTAAATAAATAAGTTAACTAATAAACAAAATTGAGATCAATAGCTGTAGTAAAAATTGCAATATGCACTGTGCTGATGACAAACAATAAAACTACAAGTTCTTTACTTGGTATTTATCAGTGCTCGAATTACAGGGGAATGGGGATTCCCTCCCCCCACTGCGGTTGTCAGTCCCTATACTTTACAATGAGCCGCCCTTAGGCGCCTCCGTTCGTCCCCCACTACTTTTTTCTTAATTCGACCACTGGTAGTTATCGCACTAAAAACGACGCAATGACAATAAATAAAATACAGTACTATGTACATTGTTCAGCTATACTGAAAAAATACCATAGATATGACAACAACCATGGATATGTTTAGAATTTCCGACGAATTCTACATTGCCTTTACACAATCGGAGCATCACTATCACATTTAACGTTGGTCGTAGCAGTATGGGAATATCTAAGCAGATGATCTACAAAACACGTAAAGCAATCTAAAAACACTTTATGACACAAAACGCAAAAACACTAAAGTATATAACATGAAAATAAATAAATGCATAAAACGTGACTAAAACATGGAATGATTCTCAAGAGAAAATATCGTACAGTGAATGACGAAAACGAAAAGCTGGAAACTAACGTCAACAGCGGCAACATTAATACATTGAAAACAAACAGTGCATAGAGGCGTTTATTCTGAATAATAAAGAATTACATTCACTAATTATTGCTCTGCACATACAACGCACACCACAGTGACAGACATGGCCTTCCACAGACACGACCCTCGCAGTTAGAATATTAAAATTTTGGCCACGTTTAAAAGGCCTATGTCACAACGTAGGCCTACTCAAGATATTCGTTAACATGCTGCTGTAGCGAAGCGAACAAACATCCAATCCAATGTGTCGTCTACAGCCTACGTACAAAAAGGAAGCGAATGCCAATCAAACTAGGACGACGTCAAGATTACAGACATGGTATGTTATTTTCACTATTGTTGAGGCAAATACGACGATAACACTGAAACCCTGTATCTCCCGCGCAAATAGCAGTGACGATCACAACGAACATCTAAAAATAGCTATGCTGACATAAAACCTATAAGCAGAAACTACTATTAATGATATTTCAGTCCTGGACCAAAATAGGCTCAAGCGATTTGTAGACTGCTCAAACTATCACAAAGAAACTCAACGCACGCGCCAAAATGACGGCATTTTCAATAGCTTAAAGATATGAATCAGGCATTTTATTAACTTCGCAAATTTATAACAGCAATAGCAACCCTGACGGTTTACAAAGCAGTTGACTACGTGCTACAAAAACGTTGCGCTAAAAATAGACTAGCTTAGATTGGCTCTGGTTAAAAATACGGTACCGCTGGCGTAGCGCGGTAGATATACTGTGCTAAAAATTGCTTCTCTCAACCTCATTCTTTTATCAACGTATCAATGCCAACGTCAAGAGAAACAAGCTGTTATCGGTGTCAATCTGAAATGTCAATAATTCACAATGTAATATTCAAATTCCTGCTGATATGATTAACAATAACAATGAGACAACGTATTGCAAACAGCTGCAGATATCTGTGGATTCACAACAGCACATTAGCAGATCCAAACCACAGTGGATAATGCCGTTCACACAACGCATCTGATGTTCACACGCAACTTCCACAGTCACGCCACAAAATATCTTTATATCTTCTCGACAGAAACCAAGCATATGTCACATCAAGATCACCGCTGAAGAAACAGCCAATTAAATTAAATTAAATTAATACTCACAAATAGGAAATAATCCGCGCAGCCTTTCTATAGTACGATAACTCCCCTTAGTCGTGGTTATATGCAGTGTTACCCATGATAATTATAACTTAAATAAAACGAAACGCCTTCATTTAGACGAATTGCAGCAATAACGAAAACTGTAACAAAATTACAACTAAAATGAACCAAGTAACAACGAGCTGTAACTAGGCCTACAACTGCAACGACTTGAGATAACTATAACTAATATTAACGAAAACGACTATCCTAATAATTACTAATAACTACAACTGAGAGTAGTTAAGACAACTAAAACAGCACTGACTATCCATGATAATGCCTTGCTGATCGAAATGTCTAGAACAGTTCCTGAAAGTCTTTCGGTGGCAGACTGTTCAAGACATTTATGTTTATTTGATACAGCTTTCAGTCTTTACCTTCGCGAATTACGCCAGCATCTGAGAAGCTACGACAGCGTTGTACGCTGAACGTGAGTATCAATCAATCAATCAATAATCGATACTTATATCTGCTTTCAGCGGTCTGACTCTGAAACGGTATCTACAGTATAAAAACACCGTTTCAAAGCAGCAATCTTCAAAGGTTCCCTTGGCGACAGTGGCGTAGCCATGCTCTAACGGGTCGATATTCAGCAGTATGGTCGTGGTCCTCGACACACTATTAACAGTTAAGTAAGTAAAATTCCAACAGTTTCAGTCATGTTACAGCAATGCACATTTTGCATAGGCCTACTTTATTCTAATTCACTGAATTTCTTCGGTTGACCAGTTTTTCTTTGACGATTCTTGGGGCATGAGGTTCTTGGGGCTGCGAGTCCCTGATTCACTGAACCGCCTGAACCACCCCTCCCCGAAAGGCAGCTACGCCACTGTTTGGAATCACCGGCTGGAAACTGAGTACATGTTCTTTGTTGAGTTACAAGAAGCTGCATTCAACTTTACCAAGAAGGCAGAAGCACACCGTGATGGAATGTTCAAGTCCGGGCTGGAGAAGGGACACGGATATTGCTAGTTGTGGTCCCCACTAGTTGTCCGGATTCCCCTCTAGTTGGTTGCCTGATCCAGCTGGCTGCTGTAGATGACTTCGTGCAGGAAATCGTCAACGGAGTCCGCTTCGACGTCAGCGATGCCAGCTCCGGCGACGTCCAGGTACGGCGTGAACACGCTCAACATCCGGTAGACGTTGCGTCTCAGGCCCTTCAGCTTCGCCAGATGCGGGCAGGTCACATCCTCCGCACAGCAGCTACCGGACTTGGCCAAATCACGTGGAGAGCTGACCGAGTCCCGATCACGGTTCCAGCTGAGATGAGGAGACGGAACGCACAGCTTGCGATCAGCGGACCGTGAGGACAGATCGACCGTACCTGCCGTGGCGTTCGGAACCATCGGGCTCATGTTATTAGTAATCTCCGACGCTTCCAGACTGCGGATGGACAGGTCCGTAGCTTCGAATTCCTGCTTCACGTTCGCCGAGGCAATGAACGGCCCCAGACCACCCGACCACGGTCCGGCTCCGTCAGAAGCTCTGAAGTCGGCTGGCTGACTTGCGAGACCCGATTGGTGCGGGGCCGAACTTTTGACGGGCATCTCTTTTGACACACAGCCACCACCGCTTCCAAGTGTGGGCATTATGGAACACGCAGTTGTTGCCGACAGGAAGCTCATATCAGCCGTATCCTTGGACCCGCTGCATCCATCCCGTGCTCGGGACATGGACAGATCCTGTGGAACCGCCGGACCTTCGGACGATGGACATCGAAGTACAGGAGTTCTCGCCACCTCGGCGGTTCCGAGTCCAGTCGCCGCTGCACTCGCTAGTCCGTTGATGCTAAACAACGGAGAGCCGGTAGCGTACGACGCCAGAAGCGAGTTGAGGATGGATCTGTCTGGAGCTGGCTGGGCGGGCGCTGAGGCGGTGGTGACCTGGACAGACGGCATGGGCGCGGTAGCGAGCGTCGACAGCAGCGCCGCGTGCGAAGTCACGCCGTCGTGCGGCAGCGGCTGGAACGGCGGATTCCACAGCAGCGGACGAATACCGGGTGATCCAGGAAGACAGGAGGACAGTGCGTTTACATACTGTCCGAGCGACATGCCGGCGAACGGACCTGTCGGTGCAGGGACTGCCGGCCGTGGCGCAGAGGATCCACCGCGGGCAGCTTCGGCCGCTTCCAGGAGGAACCGGATCTTGTCCTCTTTGAGTCCCGGGGTGATGAGCCCGGGTGTCGGGGGTAAGTGGTCAAGCCGGTTGGCGGCGGAGAGGGAGCGACGACAGCGCACGCCGTCAGAGCGCTTGTCCATGTTGTAGTAGGCCATGTCGGCTCCATGCCGACTGCGGATGTGCGCCTTGAGCAGGTGCCCTTGGGTGTAGCGCTGACCACACGCACCGCAATGGTACGGACGCTCACCTACACAGCGAAATACGACACACGTACGTCACTATAACCAAACAGTATTACGGACAGCAACAAACAAACATAAACTAGATACAGTCGGCGATGACAGACTTCGCCCCCGGTGCCGCCACCCGGCGAACTGGACGAAACATACACGTCATCTTTGATACTGGCCCATTCGATCTATAATGTGAAAAACGTCATCCACAAAACCGGAAGCAAATGACGTAATTGCCGTCAGATGAGAGGTGAGCCACAGCCTCAGGTAACAAGTACAGAAAATATGGTGTAATTTGGACGCGTCGTTTTAGCGACCCGTAATCACACCCACGGCGTTTACCGGTCGCTTCTTGCAATCAGTTTTCTCCCAAGCGCAAATCGCCATAAATTAATCACTAGTTTTACGCAAACTAATTTCGTTGCAACTTACAACCAGGTTTAAAGCCACGCAACCTCAAATACTGTCTCCACGAGTAACGACTGGACTTCTGGGCGTGAATGATGGGCATTATTGTGTCCTCTGAATTCACTGTAATTCGACCCGGTTGCTTATCTCAGCACTTTCTGAGCTCTTGTTAAGATATGCGAGCGGACAAACAAACACACAGAAAGAGAGACACACGGACACGCTGATCGCAATACTTTGCAACCCAATCAGGGGCGAAAATAATAAACCCAGCGCCTGTAGGCGATACAAACATATAAAACTAGCAAAAGCCAGCACTCACAAGAGTGCAAAAACCGACGCCGGAACTATTTTTGTGCCTCGTGATCTTGACCCTTGATTTTGACTAAAAATAAATGGGTTTCCGGGAATACGATACGATACGATACGATACGGTAGATTTACGTGCGCTCAAAAGCTGACGAGATGGCCAGCTTAATCTAGCGCACGGCCCAGAAACGAAAAATAATGAAAAAAAAATCAAAAACCGAGTAGCTCAGAAGAAACGGTGCAGGCAAAAGTCCGTGGAGGCAGTCCGGGAGGAAGAAGTGAAACTAAGGGGGTAGGATTTGGGAAAGAGGTAGGTTTTAAGCCGGAAGTGAAAGAGAGATGGAGTTATAGATGTACAAAGTGGTGAATCAGAAGAGGAAGAAGTGATGGCTGAAGGAATAGGTGAGCAGGAGATGGAGGAACTG
>Ga0209363_1001566_pt1 | contig 11110 bp, 9 predicted proteins | sample WorMetexBAHAMAS3_FD_187385 | JGI IMG/M metagenome (GOLD analysis project Ga0209363, IMG submission 187385) | Marine gutless worms symbiont microbial communities from Max Planck institute for Marine Microbiology, Germany - Inanidrilus exumae... | ecosystem: Host-associated > Annelida > Digestive... | reverse complement strand
GTACTTGCCTATCTATCGTCTAATTTGTTAAACGAAGTAGGTTTGTCTCTTTTTCGGTATTTTGAAGTAGGCCTACGTGTGTGCGATATCGTCGTTAAAAAGTTCACGTTCGCTATCTCATCTCCTCATGAGTTCTTGTCTTATAACCATGCGTTTGACTCTCCATGTGTTCCATTATTCCGTGCGCAACTGCGCGTGCTGGGCAGTAGAACAACAACAACAACAACAGAAGACTACGTGAAACTGACTTAAATGACCGATCCCTCGATTTCACTTGCGCACTCAACAGTACGACCTGACCGCATTACGCAGTCGGTGCCCGAAATTAATACGCGGCGTTGGCACTACTTTCGTGAGCTATTGGGCTTTGGCCGAGCCTAGCCGCCCGGCACGCCATTTTGCTCCTTATGCAAAGTAGAATTTTAAATAGGTGTCAGGTAGAAGTGGCGTCTACCGAGGTCTTTTGTTTCGATTTGAAGTTGATTTTCGTTGTAAGAGCCACCCATTGAACGAAGAAAGACCAGTTACGGCGAGTAACAGTGCTTTTTTGTACTAAACAGAGCTTTAAGTGTTCGTTTGCTTTGTGCAAAAAGTTATTTGGACGTTTCCAATTTCAAGTGGTTAACGCAAAGTTACTGCTCATTTTGTTCACTAAGGTTTAGTGTCCGGACTCCGGAGTTTTTAAAGGTTTGCGTGGACGAAATAGTAGCGTGATAATTTAAAGGACAGCGCTTTTGTCCTTTACTTGATACCGACTATTGCAGACTGGGAACTTTTTCAGCAGTAATGGATAGGGAAGCGCGGTATACCGGTATCAGAAAAATACCGCGGTATTAAAAATGACGGAATTATATACCGTGGGCTTGCTAAATACCGCGGTATGCCGTCCGGCGGGACTGATTACCGCACGACGCTATGCTAGTACGGGTATTAGCTATCGTCGTGTGTCCGTCCGTCTGTCACGCGCCGGTATTGTACCAAAACTGCTAAACGTTGCATCACGCAAACAACGCCGTACGATAGCCCAGGGACTCTAGTTTTCTGACGCCAACAGTCGTTGGTGGGCGACGCCCCTTCCCCCCTGAAATTTGCGCTGAAAGTGACCCAAATGGCAGCACAAAGTGCTCATACATCGGCATGATCGGCCTGTTATAGGCCCATTAGGGGCGTGCATTAACTTTGGGTGCATGGTTGCTTTTGAGTTGTAATATTCGGCTCAAGCCGGCTGAGCGAGCCGAAAAAATTCCGAACCGAGCCGAAAATGCTAGACTAAGCGGCTCCCAGGTCTATGCACATCACAAAAATGTGATGTCTTTGAAGGGTCGTGGTAAAGACATCAGGCGACACGGGCGAGACTCGGGGAATGCTTCGGAGGCGGGAGCTTTGACAACTGCGCGTGCAAGGGAGTTCTAAATCGGCAAAATTGTTTGATTATGATTTATGAACATTTAACATGCGACTGTGGAAGCTTAATTTTAAGTAATTGAGTTTGAAGTAAACGACGTAGGCAGCGATCACAGTACTGACCTCTGGCACTGGCAGTGCTAGAAACAAGCTAAGGGTGGATGCAGGTTGCAGCAGAAGTTCACACATCGGCCTGAAAGACATAAGATTTCATCTGAGAAAGTGCCAATTTCTTTGAAAATTAAGTCATGACTGCACGGCATCGCCTGCCTCCGAATCTTTTCTCAGAATCTCGCCTGCATCACCCGCATCACCTGATGTCTTTAGTATTACTGGTTTTGAATACATCTAGACTAGCAGCATGCAGGCTTGCATCCTGCTCGATACTAGCTGTGCTTCATTTTCTGATGTGGAGTGATTTAAATTCCATGTCGGATGCCAGACGTCTAGACACGGTAGTTTTCATTGACTAATAGCCTTATCACTCATACAGAACTGTAGCACCATTTCTAATTATGATTTTGTACTTAGTGCATTGAATGTGATGTTCTTGCCACTGTTTGTGTAGGGATTCGGCAGATTTGGTGGATGTTGGCTGTAATATGGCCTCCTATCCGCAGCTCAGTGGACCACAACAAAGAAATGGTAGTTGAATATGAATCTGCATTTACTATTTACTGAATTCATATACTATTTTGACTTTCTTGTTGTCTTTTAGCAGGTTTATTGTTAGTGATACAGTGGCTGTTCAACTGATCTGAGCAGCATATCTTGTTTAAACCACTGCACTACGCAATTGTTGTGTGAAGTTTTGTTACTTTAACTATTTCCCGCAAATCGCCTTAGTTACACATCTGGTGTATGGTCTACATCAACTTTGGTCCATGGTCACTTCGGTCCTTAGGACCGATGTGGCTCAGAACATGGATACAGATCTCACCTAAAACTAGTAAGTGAACTTTGTGAAAATGCGCTGACAACATTTTACGTAGTCATGCTAAGAGGTGGCCAGAATGAATAAATGAATCGTGATAGTGAGTACGTTGTGTTGTTCTGGAGGGGTGATAATGTGTAATGTGATGTGTGACAGGGCCGCCAGTAGCTGTACCAGGAGGCAGCCAGCCTCAGTCCTACATGGGCGAGATGGCTCCAATGGACAGCAGCCATCAGACAATGATGTGGCAGCAGAACCAGTACATGGTTGATTCTGGCATCCACTCAGGGTCAACGACACAAGCACCTTCAGTCAGCAGCAAGCAAGGTGCTCTGGATGGCTGTGAAGATCTTGATGTTACTCAGCAGATGATTTATGATTTCGACCGTGGCTACACACATGGTGGCTACCCACAGGATGCCATAGGAGGTCAGCATCTTCTACTAGTGTTCTTCATCATGTTTGTCGTGATCAATCAGTGTACGGAATATTTGTGTAAAAAGAACATTGTTAGAAGTTGCGTATTTTGAACAGTTGATAGGTTGACTGTTCGACACACTTGACCTAATAAAGCTGGTCTCAAATGTCCGTCTGTCCGCACTTACATACGTGCGTGTGTCCGTCAGTTTGTCCACAAAAAGTTACTTTGATCTGGCATGTATGTAGAGGTCGATGAGTGATGCACGACAGTATGCAGTATGACCCGATCGGGTCATACTGCATACTGTCGTGCATCGGTCGATACTCGATACTATTCGATACCACTGAGTATCGATTACTATTAGATACTCGATTCCAGTATCGTCCTAACCCTAACATCAATGTTACAAACCCTTCAATGTTGGAAATCCGGCTATTTTAAAGGTTATCTCCTTTGCAATTTACAATGGTTGCTGGCAACATGATCTTAAACTAGGGCACAATATCTAAATTTGATCCGGGGGATTCCGGCCTGATTTTTTATATTTCCCAGTTTTTTTTGTCACGTGACTTCGAAGTTGGCAGAAACGTTAGTTCTGAAGAGTGACCATCAGTCCCATACGGGGCTAATTTATTATTAAGTTTTATTTGTGACTAAGTAAATTGCGTTCTATGTGAATCTAGATATAGGTCCACATATGGGCCAAGGAAGGCAGCATCCAATGCATCCACAGATGTTCCCAGAAGCTATGGATGATGGTATACCACTGACTCCGGGTACTGGAGCAAAGATGATGCCAGACGTCGCCATGGGTCAAGCACCGGAAGCATCACAGATGCTGAAGCATGCTGTTGTTAACCTAATTAATTATCAGGTACGATAGTTTGATTCTTCGGTACACATATACAGAAGTTGTTCAGGCATTAAAACCGTCATCAAATGGGTTTATTTAAATTATTGTAACAAAAATCGTATTAGCTGCAGCATTTATGAAGAGAATGTAGACTTGTTAATTTAATGGATTACAGATCATTATAATATTGGAACGGCCTTAAATGCTTTGACACTGTTGGCTCAATGAAAGACAGGGTATTTGGCCTGCATCAAAGAGTGAAACTGAACAAAACATTCCCTGCAGAGTTTTATCGTGCATCAGGTTTGGTAAACATCTGTGGTAGTTATATGGTAGTTATATATTCAGACTGTAATGTTTGACATTTCCTTAAAACCAGAACAAGCATCTGGCTATGACTGTATACTTTGATTTATTCTGCAATTGTTTACATGTTGTTTCGTGTTCGGTGAATCATCAGGATGATGCGGCTATAGCACAGTGTGCCATCCCGGAGCTGACAAAGTTGCTGACAGACGAAGACCAAGTCGTCGTGGGACAGGCGGCAACCATATGCCACCAGCTGTCCAAGCGCGAGGCCAGTCGACACGCCATTATGATGTCTCCACCAATGGTCAGCGCCCTAATCCACGCTATGAGTAGCACGAACGATTTGGAGACGATGCGCTGCACCGCTGGCACGCTGCACAATCTTTCTCACCACAGTCGCGGCCTGCTGGTCATTTTCAAGTCTGGCGGCATACCGGCACTCGTGAAACTATTAAGGTTCTCATTTTCATCTGCTGGCTCTCTGGATTTTTTTAGACTGCTAACGCTTAATTATTCCTCGATGCGGAAAATGATGTTATTAATTAGCAGATTTGCAAGCCAGTTTACTTGAAATTTGTTGGTTATTTGCAGTAAGTAGTTTATAGTAAGTATGTTTTTGCTTGCAACGTATGTTTAACGTTTTGTCCAATTCACTCACACTAGTTTAATGCCATTTATTGGGTGAATGCGGGTTAGCCGGTTATGATGACTGATGGATGATTTTTATGAAATTTAATTTGCTTGGATTTATAGCCAGAGCATCACTGACTGGAGTTTGTCTTTTCTTCTTCACTAACTGACTCTGAGAGAATGGATGTCACTCTGTTATGAAATTACTTATGCTGTTAAATGCTATCATGTTCATCGTGCTTAAGTAAGTATTACTTAAGTGCAGCTCTGGTACCATTGCACATATCAGCCACTATCATGTTCTACATGCATTATTGTATTTGGACAATAAGACAACACTGAAATGCGAGTTGTGATGGACTTGTTTTTAGTTCACGAGTGGAGTCCGTCCTTTTTTATGCAATTACAACACTACACAACTTACTGCTGCATCAGGAAGGTGCAAAGTTGGCCGTACGTTCAACCGATGGCCTTCAGAAGATGGTAGCTCTGTTGCAGAGTGTTAATGTCAAGTTTCTTGCAATTACAACGGACTGTTTGCAGATATTGGCATATGGTCACCAGGAGAGCAAGGTTTGTATATTGTCCACTGGATTCCTATTGAATGGCGTATACGGTTTAAACTTGCCACCATGACCTTCAAAGCTCTGCACACTGATCGTTCGCCATATCTTTCTGACCTCCTGCAACATCATGAACCCAAGAGGTCTCTGTGCTCATCCAGTTCTTATCAGCTCTTAGTCTCCCGCCACAAATTAACATTTGTATCTTGTGGTTTTCGGTTTTCTGCTCCAAGAGTTTGGAATTCATTACCTGTCAGTATTCGTGAAACTAAGTCACTTCCCACTTTCAGACGTCATCTAACGACATTTTATTTTCAGTCGGTCCATCCCCTTTTGGCTGGCCATCTTGCCTAGAATATCTTCGTCTACGCGTCCTGATTCTTGGCGCTATATAAGCCATTTACTTATTTAGTAATATTCAGTGCTGTTGTTGTTGCCTTTGTCGTGTGACCAACCATCGAGCTGCATTGTTGATTGGTCGAAACACGGTCATGTGATGTTTATCAATATTGAATGATCTATGAGTCTAAGGCAGTGAAAGGTCATGGTGATGTAATGGTTCTTTGACCTCGCAGTGATCCTTTGGTTCAACCTATTGAACCAGCACGGGCACACTCTGCGACATAGAAATCATTTGCTCGTGATTAGTGATAAATTAACACTGATTGTCATAAATAAAAACTTGAGTATGCCTTAAAGAGTGGTATGCAAGAATAACAGTTGAAGTTAAAAATGGTAAAAGTGAAAGTCACAAAATTGGAAAGATACATGACAGTTAAATGAGTAACTAAACAAATGAGACCAGTGTCTGAAGTAAAGTAACAATTTTTACGAGTATTTCCAGTTCACTGCAGCTGTCATGTGTTCGGCGACACCTAGCGAACTGTGTTGCATGAAGTTGAGTGTAATGGTACATGCAACGGTGAACATTGCATGGGAGTCGTCTTGTAACAGATGACATAACTCAGGAATCTATTGCCCTTGTTCGGACGATTATTTTTAATGAAAAAATTTTGTAGTTGGTCATACAACAAAACAGATAAAGCACATCTGATCATGTGATATTTAAATATGATGTCACGAGGTCGAAATGTGAACATGAGGGTTAAGCCCGAGTTTTGACATTTTAACCTTATGACATTTCAACTTTGTGCCTTATCTGTATAATGCTTGTCTGTCAGCAATTTTGCAAGCAGTTATCACTGAAATTTTTTGGCAGTGATAACTGCACAGATTTGTAAAATGAACATGTACACTATGTCCCAGTTGAAGTGACTCAAAAATTAGGATCCATCTAAGGACAACCTAACTTAGCATAAACATATGTTATTTTAATCACGCTATATACTTAGGTTTCTTCCTGCACTTGTTCCGGAAGATAATTTTTGGGAGTAAGTGGCACAGTTTCGTGGTCCCGTTGTCCTTCAGTCGCCAAACGTCAATTCATTGAAGGAAACTCTCCAAGCATTGACCCTGGCCAGTGGCCTGGATTTGTTCTTTCTTTATCTACCACCAGATAGCTGAAGAAAAGGGCACTGCTGCCTTTCGGCTTTCTGACTACAGTACCATATCTGTAAGTCATATGTCAATATATATAGATACTAGATAGTTAATCATCTTTATTTGAGTTACCAGACGGAAGTCTTTCTTGCACTGTCTTCTACTGTCCCAGTGAGACCAAAAATTTGAGTACAGTTTTTGATGGCTGTTGTTGCAACAGAAGACAGTTGCCTAAAGTGGTCGAGCTCGATATGTCACATACCACACAGTCCAGCATCTCCCTGCCAGAAGAAATGTACTGCAGAATGTTCATGTGATGCTTATGTGTGAATTCTAGTTGGCTATACTGACGAGTGGTGGCCCGGGTGAGCTGGTGAGAATTATGAAGACGTATACATATGAGAAGCTTCTGTGGACAACGTCTCGGGTGCTCAAAGTTCTGTCTGTCTGCCCACACAACAAACCAGCCATCGTTGAAGCCGGTAATCTTTAATGATTCTTGAATTTTTGATCATGCCTATTCTGCAAATCAGCATTATGTTGTTGCGGCTTTTTGCTATGTGAAATTTAAGCCACTATGTTGGCTTTATTTCTTTGTCGTCCCATGACCTGACATCTGCATGTTATGACATTGCGTAAAAGTTTTTTTAGGCAGCATTGCAGCAATAGCTAGATGTGGTCTGTCTGTGTGTCTTTCTGTTGGTCATGTTCATCAGCCTTGCAAAAACTGCTAAATTGACTGAGAGGCCGTTTGGGAGTGTAACTCAGGTGGGCCTAAGGAATCATGTATTGGATGTGGGTCCAGATCCACCAAGGGGAAGAGGCAAGTTTTGGCATTGTCCAGCCCATTTAAGAGCATTGTGTGTATCATTGCTGCGGTGCATGCAGCAAAAAAGTCGATGACAATATCAACGTGACTGCTGCAGCCAATGCATTACTGCCAACTGGCTGATATCGCATAACTTTTCACCCATGAAATATCCACCCCAGTGCGATGTGGCCTCTTGTCAAAATTGTTTGAGTAGTTGTTGCTTCATTTTCTTAAATGAGTAATAATGGGTTGATTGAATTGTACAAAATTAGAGGCTGTGCGTGATGTGTATGTAAGCTTCTATGGCGCAAGCTTGACACTGTATAGACTCAGCTGATAATAACTTGATATCTGACAACTGAGGTATAGTGAAACATGATATGTTTCTGGATGGTCATCTGGCCAGGAAACAGTCTACTCCAGTTATCCCGATTGATTGCCTGACGTGACCCAAACTGGAATAAGTCTGAGAAGATGGCCAATTGTACAAAAACTGGAAACAGTAAGGTGTTTGTGGTTGTGTTGTTGTGATTCTTCGTTACCGGCACACTGTGACTGTTGTGAAGCAATGCACACATTGTTGGTAAACGACTGGCACTTGCTGCTAATGTACAGGAGGCATGCAGGCACTGGCTTCACATCTGCCACATCAGAGTCTCAGATTGGTTCAGAACTGTCTATGGACCTTGCGCAATTTATCCGACACTGCCACGAGAGTGGTAAGCTCAGCTACAGTTTTGATGCGTATATTACTAGACTTGACTTTGCGTGAATGTAGTACATTAGAACCTATTAATTTTCAGCCTTAACATACTGTATATTCTGTGCATGGAAGTACTGAATTGCTTAATATTTTCAATATTGCTAGAAATTAAATGTGCTTCATGACTGACTGTTTATGTTCCTACTAAATGTAGGATTGTAGAAAAAGTGAGAATCTGAATATGTTTATGTCGATTATGCAGCAGTTTTGTTAAAGGATAAGAGTTGTTAATGGAATTGTGCTGAGCCAACTGGTATTGAATTGCAGGAGGGTATGGAAGGTTTGCTGATGCAGCTGGTTCAGCTGCTGAACTCGTCTGACATCAACATAGTCACGTGTGTGGCTGGAATCTTGTCAAACCTGACGTGTAACAATCAGGTTAACAAGAGTTTCGTCTGTCAGATCGGCGGTGTTGACGCCCTGGTCAGTACGCTGCTTCAGGCTGCCGATCGCGACGACATAACAGAACCGACTGTGAGTGGACCACAATGTCATCCTATTGTGTATATTGATAGTTTACTTGTTTTTGAGCCTTATGCTTGATCTGGATCCTTGATTTGAATGAAGTCTTAATGTAATGAACAGTAAAGTAAAGTAAAATAAACGTTGATTTTTATAGCGCATCGTCTTAAACCACTTCTAATGCGCTCAGAAATGGCACGTGTTAGAGGGATCACACAGTTTTACCTGCCACCCACACGTTTATCCATGAACTAAATGAACCATCATGCCTTTACTTTACTCCGTAAGCATTCACCAGATGGCACAGCCTGAGCGAGGTAAAGCACATCCGATTACAGCTCACTGATCATTTATTGACCTCGGAGTCAAAAGGCTGAATTGGCCTATTTGGCTGACCTTATAGCGGACGGTTTACCCACATAAGTTGTCACCCATCAGCTACAGGTCCAGTAGGGAAAGTTTGCCGGTCATAGACTGACGTTCTACCACTGTGCCACGCAGCCAACCAATACTGTCAACATGGTAGTCAGTTTATGTTACTGTATATTAATGAGCTAAAAACCTATCCGTGTACTCGGTTTTAACATATACTATACCTTGCTGCCTAGCGACTGCCGTTCAGTAATGCAGTCCAGTACTTGTCTAGTACAGAATTATGTTGCTTTGTTTTTAATCTTCTGGATGATACTGCTACTTGGCGTCAGATAATAGGTATAAAGGGAGCACTGCCTCTTCATCAAGATGAAGAAGGGATGAAGCTCGGCCATCAGTTGGGTCAAGTTTATGTTTACGTCAGCTCTTTAAAACCGTTGGTTGGGTGACAGGACATTGGGCCGAAAAGGAACCTCGAACAAATGGAGAAAGAAAATCAAAATGTGACCAGCTAATGCCAGATCACCTGGAAATTGGCAGTAAGAATGGAGGTAGATCGATTCTTGGTGTAGATCTGTGATTAGAGAAAAGTCTTAAGACTGTCAACTTAGTTGTCAGTTTTTACATATGTGACTGGTATATTAGCAAACTTTTAGCATATAATGTCAATTTCAAAATGCTCTTAATCAGTTGTGGAGTGGAACAACTGCATATCATTTGTAGTATAGAACTTGCTCGAGTAAATTTACCTTGAAGAAAGTCACCTTGAAAACTGCTTATCTGGATTTTGCCTTCATATTGGTCAAAATGCCTTGATGTTATTATTATTAAGTTATTATTTAAAATGTATACTGTCATGCGGGACTCTGCAGGGGCACTTTGCACAGACAATAAGGTACCGGCAGGAAACAGTGAATTGGTGACTAGTGTTGGTCATTATGTTAAGACCATATCTTGCATCCTATTAACATATTATTTACCGGCGTCATACAAACATTGCCTGTATGCAACTTTAACGCTGTTGGCTGCATGACGTATTGTAGGCTTAAAAAACTGAGTTTTGCTTTGCATACAGTGATTGTTTGTTGTTTCTATACAACAGATTTGTGCACTGCGCCACCTGACGAGTCGGCATGCTGAGGCACACATGGCACAGAACATGGTGCGCACACACGGCGGACTGCCCGTATTGGTCAAGCTACTTCAGCCGCCAAGCCGCTGGCCAATGATCAAAGCCGTCATGGGACTGATCCGCAACCTGGCCCTGTCGCCAGCCAACCACGCACCACTTCGCGAACACGGAGTCATTCCAGTTATCATCCAGCTGCTGATGAGGGCGCATCAGGACATACAACAGCGGGTTGGTTACTATTTTGCTATTACCTGTCGATACTGGTCTGTTTAAACTGTTACACTCAGTTGATGTTGGTGAGTCAAGATTGATGGTCCGGCATCCATTCGTACGGAAGTCAGTTTGCAGGTCCAGGCAGAACGGGGCCAGTGGCTGGAACACACTGCAGGTGCTCAGTGCCACACTGACGACAAGCTCCAGGTAAGAACTGGCAGCATGGATGCTGCAAGACACCCAGGCCCCCACAGCAAGTGGCAAACCAGGGCCTGGAACAACACCAGGCCCTTCCCACAGTGGTTTGAAGTCTACCATGTTTCTAGTTTTGTTTGGAATAGGTATGATCAACTGATGCGTCCACACTGATAATCCAACTTATTTGGGTTGCCAGTGCTTTTGCCTCTGTCATCACCACCATTGTGCTGGATGGCCTTCCTGCCATTGCTGTGCCTGCCACTTTATTATAATCAAAATTTTGGACAGACACTTAGTTATGCCAGATTGCATACCCCATAGCTTGACGGGTTCTGTAGTTTATGTTATTGAAATTATTTTTATGTGCTGTTGTAATTATTATTAGCAAACGTCAACGTATTACGTTACGTTTGCTATATGCTATCGGCTGTCCGTCTGTCTATCTGTCTGTCTGTTGTCTGTCTGTCTGTTGTCTGTGACGTTGGTGCACCCTACTCAGGCGGTTGAACTTTTCGGCAATTTTTATTCACCATACGATAGCTCAG
>Ga0209363_1001565_pt1 | contig 11112 bp, 6 predicted proteins | sample WorMetexBAHAMAS3_FD_187385 | JGI IMG/M metagenome (GOLD analysis project Ga0209363, IMG submission 187385) | Marine gutless worms symbiont microbial communities from Max Planck institute for Marine Microbiology, Germany - Inanidrilus exumae... | ecosystem: Host-associated > Annelida > Digestive... | reverse complement strand
GCGCCGCGCGGCACGGCAACGCGACGCATCCCGTGTGAACGTACCTTCACATTTACTCGTATGACACAAACATGAAGGCAACGCTTTGTGGGGTTTGCTTCAGTGAAAACGTTACATTGCTGACGATATGCTTAATTTGTTTGTTTTGCACTGCGTAATGCTACGAAAGCCACCTGTTGTCAGTCGACAGTTTGAGATACTGTTATGACAGGTGCGATTTCCATCTCACTTCAGCGCCGACATAAAAGACCTGCTGCGGAACCAGCTGCAAGTTGACCTGACAAAACGCTACGGGAATCTCAAGAACGGCGTCTCTGACATCAAGCAGCACAAGTGGTTCTCCAACACTGACTGGATTGCTCTCTACCAGAAAAAGGTTCAACATACAGTGTGTCTCAAAAAAACGGCACTGCTTTGGCTTGCTACAACTTTCACGTACATTCACCGATTTTGATAATTTTTGGCAGAAATGTGCTAAGAAAGCATGCAGTCAAATGATACTTTGCTTTCCCACCTCACCTAAATATTGCTGCTGCACTACCTGGGGAAACAGAAAGCCAAAAATTGCGTCTTTCACTTAAATGGTGAGAGTTGTTTTGCCACCAGACACAGAAAACACATTCATATTATCACTTGGTCACAGCTGAACCGCCCGTCATAAGCCGAATGACTCAGCAAAAGCATCACATTGAAATTCAGGCAATGTGATGGTGGTTAATGTAATATCACCTTTTTATGAATTGGCGGTTTTTGATCTGACGCCGTTAATGTTTAAACTTAAGTTTTTATATTGATCTTGCCGTATAATTATCGATTTCAAGACATCGCTGTATAGACAAGACGTTATTTTACGTGGTGTGGTGAACATTCATGTTGTGTATACGCAGATTGAAGCACCGTTTTTGCCGAAATCGAAAGGTCCAGGTGATCCCAGCAATTTTGATACATATGAAGAAGAGCCGTTGCACATTTCTTCATCTGAAAAGTGTGCTAAGGAGTTTGCAGACTTTTAGAATGCAGCATGTAGATAAACAACGTGTGTGTAATGTGATTTTTGAAACTTTCTATTTCAACTCATCCTCGCTGGTCAATTATTATGCATTTTCAACCAGCTGTTTTTGCTAGCAGTATTTACCAGAGATGTTAAACGAGGCCAAACGAGCAAAGTCGAAGACTGACATCACAAAGCAATCGACCGCGCTGTGTAATCGCACAGTGACATTGAGTGACCCATAACTACTACAAACCGCCCCATTTTCCACATTTTGTATCGCTTTTCGTATCTTCGTAGTAGATGGAGATATAGACTTCAAATTTGGTAGGCACTAGCCACGTCGATCGAAGCAAGTGCTAGGCCACGGATGACAAATCATCTCTGAAAGGGTCGTGGTCAGGTCACGTACGTCAACTATTTAAATTTTGGTGGGCACCAATCATATCTCCGAAAGTTATGTGTCCGGAACGGCTGAGATCATCTGTGATCAAATTTTGTATACAGGTACGCTATGTCAAGTCCCAGCACATGATGACAAATCACCGTTAAAAGGGGCGTGGTCAGGGTCACGTGACCCATTTTAAATTTTGCGGCCCCAATTATATCTCTGGAAAGGCTGAAGCTAGGGTCGTCAAATTTTGCACACAGGGAGACTATATCAAGTCCTAGCATGTGTTATTCGATTTCTACACTAGAAATTGAAAATTAATATTTCACTACAGAACCTAAACACTTAATAGACAGGCAGGCATGACTTGCATGAACTGTTATAAAAATCAATTTAAGGCATGCGGCGAGCGGCCTCAGTGATAGTAGGGGCCTACATGCGTACCGGCTATCGGCACATTGTTATTTCCAAAAAGCAATGGATGATATTCTTCTGTAAGAGAATCTCTCTATTGGAGCAGAACTCGCAAGTACGGAGAACAAATGCTGCAGTAATATAAGAAGACGCACTACAGTTTAACAAGTTGAGATGTTTCGGCTGTTTGGTCGAAACTACCAGAGTTGGTTTGATGGTTCATCAGAGCCTTACGGTTTCTGCAATGACCAAACAGTTGTGTGTCTTTGGCTTAAACATCACCTCATATTTGCTGGTTTAGTTGGCAAGGACGCAGTAAAAGAACGTTTGTTCCTTAACTACACAAACTCCTTAGGGTGATTTATTGAGTTCCGTAATTAAAATTAATTGAATTTTAAGCCGAGGCTAAAACTTTAAAGCTGAGGCCGCAGAGTCCGCAGTCCGATGCCAATAGTTACGAGTCGAGGCCGAGGCCAAAACGTTGGCCTCGAGGTCTTAACATCTCTGATATTTATATGTGTATTTGCATCTTAAGTGTTTGCGTTATGCGATCAGGTGATTCGACAAGTTATAAGAGTTGGCCTATTAAACATTTATTTCTCACCTTCAGAAATGTAGCATAGGCCTATACAAAATTAGGTATTTTGTTGTCAGATACACTGATTATGCATGCTTTTTAAGATTTTGTTCAAGTACGTGTTGTGAACCGTTTCATCCAGTTTGTTACCGTCTCTCGGCCCGCATATGCATTGCTGTCTCAAGTCTGGTAAGCTATCGTAGTGTTCACAGCAGATAGTATCCCTCCCATGCGGCCTGTTTGCCTGTGTCAATGTATGTCTGCGACATTATGTCGTTATGTAGGCATATGTGGTATTCACCTTCTTCTTGACATCAGAAGGTAGCGAATGGATGAGTGGACAAAACTAATTCTATTCTAGTGAGATATTGCTTCGAGGTAATGTATGCCTTAAATCAATTGATAATGCCAGTTAGCGGATCGTGCACCACGTTGCATCAACGTGAATTTTTATTTAACACAAATTGCATACATAAAATCCGAAAAGAAACGCTTATGAGTTACTAGCGCACCACCCTCGCGCCTACGGCGTCTCGATTCTCGCGCCTATGGCGCTTGATCCATTACGGTTGCTGGCCGCTAGTTCCGAATTTCCCGACGGAGCTTGCCATTCATTTGCAGCGGCGTATGGACGGCGCTCACAGCGAGAGCCCGCGGGCTCGAGCGGCGCTCGCTAACCCCCGTGACCATCCGTAGGATAAAGGGATGCCATGTGCCAAATTTCGTGACGATCCGCTCAAAACTGTGGCCATGCATAAGGAACAAAGAAACACCCGCACAGTGAAAGCACCTGCACATTACACTAAGGAGACAGCTCAGCTGTTTGGTGCATCAGGAACTACCTCAGTTCATATCGCTCGAGTTGTGGCCTTTTAGATCTGATTCTGGGCTGGATGCAGAAGCGTGTGCATAGGAATCTTGCTGATGACAGTAGCCAGAAGTGATGGTTTGAAGCAGCGACAAATTGAGACGTGGGCCAATGTTCCACGTAGCGTCGTCAAACTGTGCAAACTTCAGCCTCCCACACAACTTGCTCCTTTCACAGCCACCTAAACTGGTTCTTATTAAAGCTACGCACATTCGTGACAGAGAAATAGTACCGAATAAGCTTATATGACTTCTCAGGTGTTAACACTTTCTTACGTAAGCTTAGTGTGGAGTGAGGTGGGATATATAGCCACTGGTACCAGGATACTGTATATGTATTTCCTTGTAGCAGAAACTGAAAATTGCAAAATACCAAAGTCCGTCACTTTTGAGACTGTATTTTCGAACAGCAACGATTTTGACAATCTGCATTCATTTTGTGAGTAATAATTTGAATTACAACATAATGCTGCTTTAGCAGTCCGCCACGTAGACTTATTTATTAGAACAGAATGTTGATGGATTTCGAGTGCAGGTCGCTCGTCATCTGTGTTAACTGCTAAGTAACGTTAACGTGTAATTTCAGTTCCATAGCTCGAGTGCAGAGACTGCTGTTACTGTACAAACTATGCGTAACCGCAGAGAGAAAAACAACACTGTACCTGCTACAAGCGTAAAATTGAATCTGTATGTCTGCCACTATGGACAACTCACTGATTTGCTGTGTAGACATTTTCATTTGTTTATGTTAGGCCTACTTGTCAGCTCACGTGCAGTTGTTGAACTGTCGATATGAGTTAGCTAATCAGCATCTGAAACCAGTAAAAAGGTGCTGTTTTACAGTTTATGCAGTCAGACATTTCGGTAGATCTATTTATATCATCCGTTATCATGATATGCTGTACATGCACAACTATGTAATGCTTCAGTTCGACCCAACGTTATGCGACCGTGTTTTGTCGGTGGTGTAGTGTATGGCAGGTCTGTCACATGTAGCAAGTGAGTAGTGTCATAATACGGCTACGGAAACATACGGCTCTTATTGGTCGAAAGCAAACCCGTATTATGACACTACTCAAGTGTGACAAGATGAGACGATCAACGTACGTCATTCATATACAACAATTTATATAATTTGTCGGAAGTTTCCGATTTCTGGGGCACATTTCTTTCACAGATGAGATTCCAACTTGATCACAGAATCAGGCCGCTACACCACCGTTCTTAGCTTATCGTTATTGGATCTTTTCGTCACAGCAATTCTATCACATGTGTTATGATTTGTACTGTGCCAATATCTGTCATAAATGTATCTGCTGCGGGATTCTAGTTTCTTCCTACTGAATTTCGCATATAACTCCCTGATGCTGAAATCCATTTTGCACTGCCTACTTTTTACCGCGCGACGCTATGCTACCGCGGTATATGCTGTCACGTGTGTCCGTCCGTCTGTCGTTCACGTCACAAGTCTTTTGAGTTCTACTAAGGTGGCTGAATCTAGGATCACGCAAACAACGCCATACGATAGCCCAGGCAATCTAGTTTGCCGATACCAAAGATCTCGGCAAAAATCCAACTGGGTCACCCCCAACGCGCCCCCAAATAGAGGTGGGGTAGGTTCAGATGATGGCGATTTTCGACCAGTATCTCGCTTTATCTCAGAACGATGCAAGATAGGGACACATGTACTATAGGTACTAATAGGACTCGTATGCGCTGTATCGAATGGCGCTATTTGCAGTGACCTTGAGTGACCACTACTACTCCAAACTACACAATTTTCCTAATTTTGTACCCCTTTTCATGACATCTTCGTAGTTGGCGGAGATACACTTCAAATTTGGTAGGCAGGTTGACAGTAGCAGCAAGTCCTGGCCTGCGAATGACAAATTATCCCTGAAAGGGGCCTGGTCAGGTAAGTGAACCATTAAAATTTTGGTGGCACCAACCGTATCTCTGGAACGGCTGAAGCTAGTCGTCAAAGTTTGTACACGCGTAGACTAGGCCTATATCATATCCTAGCCTAAGGATGACAGACCACCCCTAATGGGCCAGGGTTACGTGACCCATTTTTCTATTTCGACACTCGCAATCATATCTCCGGAACGACTGAAGCGACAGTTTTTGTATGTCGGTAGAATCTATCAAGTGCTTGGCTTTCGATGACAGACTCCCTATAATGGGCATAGTCAGTCATGTGACCAGTTTTTAGGTCAACTCTTCTGAGCCCACCTAATAAAGTGGGTCTGAAATGTCCGTCCGTACGTAGTACGTACGTACGTCCCGTCCACAAAGTTTTTCGATTTCAATGAATTTGGCATGTAGGTTGAGGTCGATGAGTGATTCACGACGGTATACAGTATGACCCGATCCAAGGTCAAGGTCACGAGCCCTTGAAATTTGGAAATCCTTCCATTTTCAAACGCTATCTTCTCCGCCATTTACAATGGGAGCTGGCAACTGACCACTGATTCTTAAACTAGGGCACAACATCTAAATCTGATTGGGACGGATTTTTGATATTTGTCCTAGTTTTCGTGTCACGTGACTTTGAACTTGGCTGAAACGTCAGTTGCGAAGAAAGGGATGTGTGATGTGTCACGTGACCTTGAATTTTGGTTGCAATGGAACACTGATAGGAAATCGTATGTTACCTATCGAATGGCACCGGTGCCAATGCCCTTGAATGACCTTGAAGGTCACTTTTTTATTTGAAACCTAGTGAAAGCACGAATTTGCTAACATAGCGTGTCGCGCGGTCCCTCTGCAGCAGCAGAGCTTCTTGTCATTAGTTACATGTTGACCGTTGCAGTATTCTACAGGGTGGGTAAAACAACGTTTTTCAATACACCATACAGTTGCAATTGTTCAAGATAAAATGAAAGTTTTTACCAAAATTAATAACATTCAGATGCAGTTTTATAGGTCTGCGCTCCCCTCCCAAATTTCACCTTGCAAAATGATATCACCATGGCGAGTTTGATGGGATCAGACTGCACACGTCGGCAGAATGTGAGAAAATTTAACGTTTTTTGCTTGTGAACTGCCCCTCATGCTTTCGCTGCTCAGCGACTGCAGGTTGCTTGGTCGAACAGTCGAGCGTAGGCATCTGTGGGTCGATTTGGCCGGAGTTATGGCTTCGAGGAAGGCACCGGGACTAATTCTGAAGTACTGCACGTCTTTTAAATCCGTATAGACAGCGCCGACGTTTAAGCACGACTGCTCGGGAAATTGGTCAAATTTAACAAAATGGATGTGAAGTCAGTGCTAGCGATTTCGGCCATTCACATGCGAGTCAACAGTAGACTTAGACCACAGTACCGCAGAAAGACAAAAGTGTGAAGTTTTCACTGGTGTCATCAAAAGTGGACGATAGTCTAGGTTAATAACAATGGAAATGTTATTAAAGCATGTAATAAGTTTTGATGGCCTTGTATAGGGAAGGGTAGTTGTGCAACTATGTTCAACTTTTTCTCTGCGCTCGCCATACGGTTCCGCTACATTGTCAAATTTCATTCCATGGATTCTCTGCGCACGTATTTGTGATTTTCTGGACAACATGCAGGCTAGCCTACACACGGTACGTTCTCATGTGTTAACGGATAACCCGTCAGCTGCCTCTTCTGCCTTCTCATTAATTATGAAGAATGACAATGCAACAGTATCAATAAATAAACTAATGAGAACTGTTAGACTTAACTTAATACTAAACGCCTTAATATGAAACATTATAAGTCAGTGGCCAAAAGCTGTGTGTGATAACTTTGTTGATTGATTGAGTGAAGATTTTACGTCCCACTTGACACAAAATGGGTCGTTTTGGAGACGTTCTTCCCAACCAATCTCTTAGCTTGGTACTACAGAAACTAAACCAAACGCAAAAAACAAGAAACACAGGAATAAAGGAAGAATAGACACTTCGTTGTTACTTTGAATCGAAAATTTCGAATAAGGCTAATAAAGAGAGCGTTCCAATAATTACATGTAGACCATGAAAACCAGTTGATACAAAAAATAACCTTCAAGGTATTGTGCAATAAAATAAAAACAGACATATCAGTTAAAGGTCATCGAGACCGCCGCATGACCCCATTGTCCCGCTCACACAGACGGCGTTGCCACACTGAACAGCAGCACTCAGCCACTGCATATAAAAGAAATAAAATGATCTAAGCTAACACAAAACACACAAAATATTAAACCTAAACAAACGCATAGAAACGAAACCTAAACCTAAACCAACATGCAAATTTAAGAACTGTTTACGTGTATGCGTATCATTGTGCACAACTGTCATACACAAAACAGCATAGAGCAGTTCTGATTATTATCCTCCATACAATCAGACACTGCCTATTGGAGGGAAGGGGTGATAACCTGGCCTAAGGCTTAAGCATGTAAATATTAGATCTTCAGTTTATTTAAATTGTTTTCTCATATAGTTTCTGTTACTGCTGCATTTATCAAGCGTAACAACTCCTGTGCATAATCTTAATGTTTCTGGTGAACTATGGTCACTAGCAACCAGTTTTTGTGACATAAGCATATTGTTTATATGTTCAGATTGGTAGCCTACTGAATAGTAAGCATTCATCCAACTGACTCTAAATATCTTCTGAGTGTCATAAAAGATATGTAACAGCTTGAAGTACTAAGTTTCACCATAATGTCAATCGCATTTTCCTAGCTAGCAGACACCATCAAATAATTTAACTGACAAATTGCCTAATATTCATAGCAACTGTTAATCGAATACATGCATTGCACAAGTCACACGCATGATTTACAAATTCCATAGGTTAGTGACAACATGAGTTAATCCTTTCAAGACCCTGTACTACTAAAACGGTCAGATACGACCAGCATTTGGGGCACAGTGAAAATAATTGTCAAACCGTGGTTTACAGTGAACACTGTATGTTCCACAGAAACTCTATCAACTACCTTCTTCCATGTTATCTTTGGGCTGCCTTGATGTTCTCGACCTCCACCATTTTTCATCTTCAGTAATTCTGTTGCTCTCACGCCAGCTCAACGGGGCTATTTTGCAGCATTGTTTAATGACACAGGGGTCAAAGTGAGTTAGGCACAAAAGTGACAAAACAGGAAACACAATTTACAAAGACAAAAACTGACTGCACTGGCATTTGATATAAATACATGTGTACTACTTAGGCAGTGAAACCCAAAGAGGATCATCTTTCGTCAGATCTCGATCAATGCAACATCTTAATAACAATACCATAGGATTTTTTGCTTAAATTTAAAAAAAATAATAACTGTAATAGGTTGCAACTAAACAGCAACTTTTACAAAGGGACAAGAATGACTAACCCCAGAGATCTTGAAACAACAACTACTGATGCATTTCTGTTAAGATACATCTAGTACACATCATTTTTATGATATATGTACAAGTACAGCTTGTACACTAGCGTGTTCTGACCAGATGCTAAATATCCACATCTTGCTACAACTGGAGCTGAAATGTATCACCTCCATGATGGCTTGCTGTAATCCCACTGACCACAAAGTAACATGAGTGAGAGAGATAACGACCAAAAATAGCAACGAGTTGTGACTTGAAACAAGAAGAAACACTGCAGAAGAAGAATACTGTGCAGATAAAAACTTCATGACAGCAGGTTTGGCTCATGAACATCTGGATCATATGGAGTGAGCAGGAAGTGAGAAAACTTTCCAATTTGGTCTGTCCCGCGAACTTCGTGTTCCATTAGTGGCAGCTTTGCGACATGAAAATCTTCATACAAGTCTTCAATCTAAACAAAATAGCATCTACAAATAATGGGAAACACATATGTATGCACACACAGACACAGACCGGTTTAACAGCCATATCCTAGGTGAACGTGCGTTAGCTGGACGAATGGCGATAATCATCTTGCATTAGCGAGCCTTAGTTGCCCTATGCTGAGAGTACACCCTGTTATTTTAGGCCCAAAGGACTTTTAACTGCAGGGCTAGGACGTATGCTTAACAGGCGTTAATTACTACAAGGATTTTGTGATTATACAGCATGTGCGTGTTTTAGAAAGGTTAATATCAACTTGTGCAGGGTTGTGAGTGGCACTTACACAGTACTTGGCGAGGCCCCATACAGTACCTCTTTTCTTTCAAGACCAATATATGGCTTCGATAAATTGAGTAGTAAGCTGTAATCAGATGCTTGCTTCCTCGCATAAGTGGCGACGTCTGGTGAATGCTTACGGGGTGAAGGCCTGGTGTGGTTGATTGGAGCGGTGGTGTGTTTGCTAGCTGCATAACACGGGTCCAAATGTACGTTAAAGCGTGCAATTGGATGGCTGCAGTTTGAGCTGCAGCGCCATTGGCTCTTGCCAATCAACTGCCACTTCCGAGATTGTAAAGCTCGCTGGTCCGGTCATTGCGTAAGCAGTGCTATATAACAATCTGACCTTTCTCCAGACACTCACTCAGGCCCCTAAGACTCCTGTCCACCCTCAGCCTGGCACAAGAAAGCGACAAAGCAAAGTAAGCCTAGTCCATCCACAACAGCAAGGTGGACCAAGTAAAAGGTGCAATACTCCTACAAAAGAAATACTGCTCACCTCCCTTTCTGAGGCCACTAAGCCCACTGGTGGATATAGCACAGAGTCTGTGATGCATAGACAGCACAATGCCAGACCTACGGTTGCCTTCCCAGCCGCAGAGCAATGAGACTGGCACTTATTTCCCATCCCGCTGATGGTAGGAGGCTGAGTTGGCCCTAGTGGTTGGTTATATACAAACGAATGGTCATCCATCTCGGTACTAATCAGGCTCTAGGCAGACTAACTTGGTTAGTGTGAGCAACGCCATTACCACGACGCCTAACTGCCATCCCATCCCTGACGAAGGACAGCAATTAAAACACTCGAGCATGCCTCACCCAAACCTAGCAGACATAAGTTAAAAGTCAGTGCTGGTTTACTGGACTGCGTGACTTAACATATGGTATTGGTATTGTAGGGTTTAACGTCCCACTCGACACATTATAGGTCATTTTGGAGACGATTTCACAGGTCAGATGACCCAACCAACAGTGTAATAGCACTGAAGGATGATAGTCTTCCAGGTCAAGGGCCAATCTGACAGGCTCAGCACACTAAAAGGTAAAGAAAAGGATGTAATAAAATTTTTTTTACATATAGCACCAAGTACACCGAAGACACAGAGGTGCTCAGAAGACAACTAAGACAAGCAAGATCAAAGCCCGATCCAGTCGACCGTGTACGAACTGCCCATTATATAGGTGTGCATATGATGTGCACAATTATGATGCACAACAGCACAGAGCTGGTCAAATAATCTCGCCTCTTACCCTCCAGACAATCACCACAGCTCAGACGTTGACTGTTGGAGGGGAGGGGGTCGTGACTTAACGTATGACAGCTGGACGAGACAAAGACATCCTTACAGAATGCAGCAGCACAGAAGCGGAAACCTAATGCACGTACCTGTTCTAGATACTTGGACTGAATTTTACAGCGTGCCTCACACAACTTGCACGGCTTCTGTCCAACTGGAAGCAGCACAAGCTGGTTGACAATGATATTGTGTGTATCAATGTTGCACTTGGTCAGCTCCTGCACCAACCTCTCAGTCTCGAACAGTGACAAAAACTCAGCGATGCACACGCAAATAAACGTTGTCATGTCCTACAGAAATCATTCACACACACACACACACTCATAAATCACCAGAATCACAACGGCCAATGTCAGTCAAGTAGAACATGTCATACATAATATTATTAGTCTTAATACTAATAAATGTAAAAAAACTGTCGTTTTGTAACAACGTGTAAGGCCCATAACTGACACATATAAAACAGCAAAAATTCTTTTTGGCACG
>Ga0209363_1001564_pt1 | contig 11114 bp, 7 predicted proteins | sample WorMetexBAHAMAS3_FD_187385 | JGI IMG/M metagenome (GOLD analysis project Ga0209363, IMG submission 187385) | Marine gutless worms symbiont microbial communities from Max Planck institute for Marine Microbiology, Germany - Inanidrilus exumae... | ecosystem: Host-associated > Annelida > Digestive... | reverse complement strand
GGTTCCGGAGACCGATCTGAGTTTGATACTGAAAATTATTAAAATCAGTATTAGTGTCTTATCAACGATACGGACATAGAGGCTCAGAAGAGCCTGCGTTCGTCAACAGCATTGACTTGACTTGACTTGCATTTCACACAACTGTCTGGTAAACCATTCCATTTTCCTGCAATTCGGTTTGCAAACACATACTTTCTTACATCTAATCTACAATCTGGTGAAGATTCACGGAAAATAAGTTACACTATTTGCTATTTTCCGTGAATCTTCACGGAAAATGAACAATCATTTTCGCTATTTTTTCTGTGAAGATAATTTGGCTATACACGGCAGATGGCGACAATTGACGCCACCAAAACTATTACTGCTAACAAATCACACTAAACTGACCCTAACCGTAACACTAACCCTAACCGACACAGTAATGCAAAAAATAGCTAAAATAGCTTCACAGAAATAGCGAAATGGAGCCTTTATTTTCTGCGAATCTTCACAGAAAATAATTGACGGTTTCAGCCGGCCGGCCACATTTTAGTGTGAACCCAGCAAATGCATGTTCTGTTTTACCACGCAGAGTTTTGAAGAATATGGAATGCGTTTCTCTAATGGTCCAGTTATCCAACAGCACAAGCGTCCGCTTGTTTGCAGCGGACACGAAGGCAAATGGTACTATTGCAAATACAAACAGCCAACCACACATCAACGCCATCTTTAACAACACGTCAACACTAGAGATGTTCCCGGTTAAACAAAAAAAATCGGTTAACCGGTTTGCAATTAACCGATCCGAAACCGAGAAGATGGCGGCCAACTGGCGCACCTCGTCCTCAAATCCTCCACGTATTGTGCAAGACAGCAAATCGTTGATTTGACTTTACAATATCCAGTGTTTCAACTCATGGGACTCATGGGAGTTGAAACACTGAATATTTGCCATTATTTTTGCACATCTTCTCCACTTGACTGTGGAATGACTAGGGATGCGCGGTATACCGGTATCAGAAAAATACCGCGATATTAAAAGTGACGGTATTATATACCGTGTGCTTGCTAAATACCATCCGCAGCATTCAACGTAAATCATCGCATGTAGATAAGATCAGCAGCAGGTCATCAGCATGCATTAAAACTCAAACATAAATGCCAGCAACATGACAACTACGTCCAGAGGCAGAAAGTTACAAATAATATCATTAACACACAGTTATGCGAAAGATAATCAGCGAGAGCACTGCAGTCGATTCGCAAGGTTGGATTTTTGCATAAGTTGTCTACGATTGATAATGTCACAAAATACAACGGTATACCTGTATCACGTCATTTTTAAGATGGTACATTATCGTCGGGCATTTCCTAATACCGCGCATTCTTAGGAATAACCCATAGCAGTTAGGAAGTAAAGGAACATTACACAGGCACTGAGGCATAGATGCCATAGACGAAGCCATTTTAGCTATATTATATTGTGGAATTTCAGTTGGTGCTTATTTCTTATTTTCGTTTACATTGTTATATCAACAAGGTCGCGCTAACGGGACTTAACCATTCTGGCCCGCCGTGCAGTGTCGGCTGCCCGACCGCCCACGCGCACGGCGGCCGGACCGCTCGCCCGTCGGCAGCGTTGCAGATAACGACAGACTTCTACATATGGCATCAAATCCAGTGATTAGATCATCAGATGATTAGACAATGGGATAGCATTATAGCCAAGAATATTAATCATGCTACCAGCACTAGCTATAGTCTTCACTAGGCCTATAGCAATTGGGCTGCCGTTTGCAGACAGACTGCGTTTTTTCTCTTTTTTCTCGGGCGTCTGATTCATTGTCATGTTCAGTTTGTTGCATGTACGTTTGTTACGCGCTGTAATCAATCAATCAATCAATCAATCAGACTGATGTCAGCCAGGGTCGGATCCAGAAATTGGGTTTAGGGTGGCTACCTCCAGTGTCAATTTCTCGGTGCTAAAGGCACCGAGCGAGCCCAGACGCTGAACTTCTGAAGGCATCGAAGGGGTTGGGCACCCGAACCGACTAGAGGTCTGGTGTGCGTCGTAAGCTCCCTCAGCTTGGCAGAGCCCGGCTGAAATTGAATTTTGTAAAATCTGAATGCAAAAAAGCCATCTGGTGGCATATAAATTTCACCGAATTTTCTGCAATAATTACATAGTTGCACAACTGTGACTATTAATTTATTATTATTACTATTACTAACGCCACACGACGTGCATGTGCATGTAACTAATAGTCCTTAAAAATGTGTCATGAGTTTGGGGGAGAGGGGCATGGCCCCATGCCAACCCTTGGATCCGCCACTGATGCCAGTCCAAGGAACCATGGGGATCCAGATCCCCCACGGCAAGGGGCACTTTTGAGGGGTCGTGGCGGCCCAATAACGTACCTATATGCACGAGTGCACTCAGCATTGTTCGCCTGCCGCCGCTAACGAATGGCCTGCCAGCGCACGCGGTGCAATAATGCACAGGTCGCGTGGCACGGCAAACACCACGGAGAATAAATCTCAACTGATAGTAAGTTGCTGAATTATGTTGTTTAATTTTAATCATTTTATTTCCCAATGTGCAACTCAGCTTTAGTTAAGTGTCTAGGGGGCGACGTGGCACTGGGCTGGGGTTCCGTATGGTTGTTATTATTGAGTGAATATGACATCGACAGGTTTTTTTTCCCACCTCGCCTGTTTAGTGTACGTGCCTTACCTTAGGACACTTACGACCTGAAAATCATGAATTTAGCCTCAAATAATCATAAATGTTGCCTCAAATTTGCAGATATCACCAATGCTAGGAAGTTTACTATGAAACTATAGTTAACAGCAAAATTTTAATAGTTTAATAGCCTTATTTTCTTACTTATCATACAATTTCCGGCTTAAGAGGAACAAGAATACGACTTATTGCAGACGACAGTCATGATGACGTTATTGACACAGCTATCAAGGAGTGTATAAAGCGACTGAGAGTGCGTATGTGCAGATCGACAGCACTTTGAACACTTATTGTGAGCTTGTCAAAAGACTGAAAAAGTTATGAACAAATAAGCTGTCATTAACTTTGTTTATTCTCAAAAAGATGTTCCTTAAGTAAGTAAGTAAGTAAGTAAGTAAGTAAAAGTGAATTTATATAGCGCATTGTCAAAAAATCTCTTAACCGCTAAGTTTGTAATTTTCAGGGTTTTAAAGTTCCCCAAGGTAAGGCACGTACACGAAACAGGGAAGGTGCGAAATTAAACCACCTTTCAATGGCATATTCACTCAGTAATAACTGTACCAAAAATTACTGGACAACTACTGTTAAAATTATCATTGGAGGTTAGGTGGTAAATAATTTTGCAACACAGTGTAGATGGTTCAAATGTTGTACAGTGAATAAAATACCTTCAGTACAACATTGGACAGACGGAATATCTAAAGAAAACATGGTGACATAGTGTTCAGAGGATATGAAAATTTTTGATGCAAAGGACAGGAGGAAATGGAGAGAAAAAAAGAAGTAACCAGAAAATCAGGGTCACCTACCAAATGGCTGTTAATAAGGCATATGTGCAAGACATTATCTGAGTGTATAAAATATGTAAAAATAACTTGTTTAACCAGAAGTACATGTATTTACTACAACATCAGCGATAAACAATGACAAAAATTATAGAAGTTCAGTTACTACATCAACAACAACAACAATGGAAACAATAAAAACATGAAAAAGAGAAAATGACAACACTATTTTTAACAGGGCAAAAAGGAAAAAATGACAACACCAAACAGTTTAATATTTTGATTCATTTCTGGTCATATACACCTCTAACATAAACATATGAGATCAACAATGCCACATCACAGTATATATGGAGATCATTCTAAATAATAAAACATACAACCATTTAATTAAAACACTATGCAACAGATTATGTTCAGAAATTCTACAATAATCTAACCACCACAATAACCAGGAATGATCCAAGTGACAGCATAACTTACGTAAAATAATGGACATGATGAACACAGATGCTCAAGACAAAACTATATTGGCAACTAACATAAAACATGTTACTAGTTCCGACTTTGACTTCGTAATTCTTATTTAACTAAAAAAAACCTCTTTTTCCGCCAATACTTGATGACAGTAGTAATGAAGTGCATATCAACCACTGTCTTATTAAAAATATTTTTTAAATCTTAAAAAGTACCAAAACCAAACCTTAATATCCTTAAGTCATTTTGCAACGTGTCCAGTTCTGGGACAGAGCCAAGTGTCATTATTTTCTTAATTGATTTCTGTTGCTGCATTTGACGTTACAAAAACTTGCAAATATGGAACTGTACATGTTACTGTTATTCACTATTTTAAAATGATAATAATGTAAAAGTACTGTCAACTCAATAATGGTCACACACATACACTAAACTATTAGTAACTGATACAAACTCTCTCAGTGACAAACTACATGCAATATAGTACATAAACCAGAAATTATGAGATCAGGTTACCGGGTAAAGGGATATGACAGAAAGCTCATAACTGACATAAACATGTCACGAAAAGAGAGAAATATCGATTGACTGATTGAGTTAAGGTTTTACGTGCCACTCGACACAGAATAGGTAATTTCAGGGTTGTTCTTCCCAGCCAAACTCTTGGCTTGGTACTGAAGAAACTATACTGAACACAAAAAAGCAGCAACACAGGATTAAACTAATCTAAGTTCATCTAACCTAACATAAAAACATATATATAAACAAACAATCAAAAATCCGGCCCCAATAAGCTTTAGGTATTACCCCCTAATTTAGGAATCCGTAGTCATTTGCCAGCCCCCGGCCCATTTTAATTGGGGGTAGGAGGTAGCCATTGAAAATGGCCGAATTTCTGACTTTTAGGGGCTTGTGACCTTGACCTTGAATCGGTTCATACTGCATACCATCATGCATCACTCGTTGACCTCTACCTACATACCAAATTTCATTGAAATCAAAGAAATTTTTTGTGGACTGACGGACGTACGGACGGGAAACGGACATTTGAGACCCACTTTATTAGGTCGACTCGGAGGAGTCGATCTAAAAAGTAATCTAAACCTACATCAACATGTGCATATCATTGTGCACAACTGTCTTACACAACACAGCAAACAGCAGTTCTGATTATTTTCCCTTCTAACTTCCAGACAATCATCATAGCTATGATGCTGTCTATTGGAGGGGAAGGGGATGCTGAGAGAATAAAATGGAAAGCTGATGTCAGAGAACTGACTTACAGCGAGGACGAAGTTGGTAGCGAAGGAAGGGATAAGAAGCCAAGGAGTGCTGTGAAGGGTCACAAAAGATGAGACTATGCCGATAAGAAAATAAAATTAAGTTTGCTACTAAGCAATAATAAACTCATAAGTTCACAACTCATATAATATTAGAGTGACTAGATAACGAAAATTAAACATTCAAAGCAAATCTCTAACATGCAGTACCAAAATAAAATAACAACAAATTATCAGTACATGGAATGTATTGTCAGTTACATGACTACACTATAGTATACATAAAATTCGAAATGATAACATTAAGATAGCAAAAGTAATCCACTGAAAAATTTGTTGCATCAGTCAATCCAGTCTGCAAATAAACTAAATCATACAAAAGTAACAAAACACAAAACTTGCATAAACAGGCAATAAAAAACAATGTCAAAAACTAATACTCAGACGCTCTTGTTATAGAGCTTGTCCAATTTTGTAAAGTAACAAGTACAACAATAACAACTGCTTTATGGTCATTATGCAGGTCAACATATATTAGACAGCACCATCAGCTAAAACATGCAGAATTTTGCTGGAGCAAAGTTTTACGCCCTGCATGCCCTTGCTGACAGCCACTAGTGTATTTGGATTAGGGAGAAGATGCTAATGGTCGTTTTTCCACCTGAACCTGCATTTCACACCCCTGTTAGGGATGACTCGATTTGAATTTCATCAAGATCCTTGGCATCAGAAAACTAGAGTTCCTAGGCTACTGCACTGTTTGTACGATCGATCCTACACTGAGCTATTTTGCTATATTTAGCCATTTCTATAGAACACAGTTGGGTTGGACTGATATACGGAGAGACACAGGGCCCCAGCACTTAGTGCTAGCATAGCACTGCGCAGTAAAGATGTTCACTGACCACAAGCAACATAAACTTCAATGGCCGACAGAAGTTAAAAGACAATGCTGTGACATCGGCAACTCAAACATTGCAAATGCCTGTTGAAACTCTTAAACTAGAAGTTGGACTTCAATGCCCCAGTCACGTGGATGCCTTCACAGCCTCAACAGCCTGCTGTAACCTTGACCTCCAAAATCTAACAAGGTCATCATTAGGGACTAGTGGATATTCCATATGAGTATCATCGAGATTTTTCAAGTAGTTCATGAAATATTGTGTTCACAAGATTTGACCTCGACGGCCTGCTATAACCATGAACTTTGACCTCCAGAATTTGAACAGGTCATCAGCAGAGTTAGTGAATAAACCCTCTAAGTTTCATCGAGACTGCTCAAGCTATTCACGAGATATCATGACAACAATTATCTGTCCAGACGAACAAACAAATGCAGTGGATGGACAGACAGAAAACATAATGGCTTCACCTACTATGTCGGGTGGTAAAGACAGGAATATACAACTAGTCAAGTTTGAAGCACAAACAACAACAAGCTAATATGTAACAACATTTTACCAAGAAACAGTGAATACTAATTCACTTTCAGATCTGTCACTAAAAGAATCCTGGCCTGGGAGGTTCCTCGTTAATTTCGGGCCCTTTAATGCTAACGACGGTCACCTTGTGCTCTCGATGTGGAACATTAACAACGCGGATTGTATTGGTGTAACCTGATCCGGCACGCCAGCCAGTGACGATCACCACCAGTGCTCCAGGCTTCAAGATGTGACATTCATGTCCAACTTCAAGAGCATAGTTGATGCGACCATCAACGTCTTCTGTCCAGTCTGCATTTGGTCTGCCTTTGTACAAGACGGGTACGACACCACGGTGCAGGTGCAGCTGACGCGCAGTTTGGCCGCACCGGGTCACTGCCAGAATTGGACAGCGTGGATGGTATGCAGACATCATCTGTGCAGACTTCCCGCTGGTGGTTATAGTGACGATGGCGGATGCAAGACAGTTGACTGATGCTTCCACAGCAGCAATAGCCGCGGTGTGAGTGATGTCAGTTGGCCTTGGCGTCAAGGTGCGCAATTCTTCAAACAACTGCTTATGGTATATGGCAGACTCCGCTTCATGTGCAATCTTGTGCATCGTTTCGACTGCCTAAAAACAGTCACAAAACGTGCCTTGAACAGAGAGTATGAAGCTCAAAAACTATCAGTTATCCCCGCTATTTTTTATCTAACACCTCCTCTCCTATACAAACAGATGGACAGACAAACACACAACCACAGCATATACTCTGCTAACATAGCACCATATGGCACAAACTCACTTTACCATTCTGAAAACAGTGGCTACTGTGCATATCAGTGCTTTTGGTAGACTGCATTGAAGGTGTATCACATCATATCCATATTGCGATAATTCCCTCTCAAATGAATTGATATTCCGCACTACTCTGAGGTGCATCGTCGGCAACAGGTCACGCTGAGTGCTAGCACTAGCAGCAGCATCCACAAAGAGAGAGTGACAGGAGGGAGTAATTAGTATCACATTCCAAGGCGGCCAATGCATTCCACAGACCATCCAGATGTGTGAAGTGCCCGGTATATGAGGTTTATGTTTGTTTAAGCATCGTCTCCCATCCACCTTGAAGGCCATTGCCGGCTCACTTCTGCATTCGTTAGGCCTATACCTTTTCGTATTACTGTTGCTGAATTACGTCAAATGAAGCCGGTGGTGTGGCTGCTCGACGCCGGACAGACTACCAGGCACAAAGTACAACTCCACATGTTAGTGGCAAAAACAAAAACTACTATAAAGCACATGCCACACAATTTTTGTCCGAAACACTGGGCTGGACTTACGATTTGAGTGACACGTCACTGGTGTACATGGCACCCACCTGCAGGCTGACAGGCCAAGATATACATAAGCCACGTAGATTGACGCACAGTACTGACTTACAGATTCTGATCCACAACAATTCAACAAAGAGGAGGAAGAAGGGGAGTAGAGCACACAGCACAATAAGAAGAGGGTAGCTCTGTGCATTCACTTCATGGGTGATACGGCCTTCTATATATATAAAGCTGAAGCATCTGTCCGTCTGTGTGTCTGTGTTCCGGATTTCGGAAGAACGTGCGGATCGATTTCCATGAAATCTTTCATGGTTCATAAGGGTCATAAATAGACTTGAAGAGGAAAAAAATGTCGACCCTTAATGTGTAAAAATTCAGAAAACGGTGCAAAATTGCCGATTTGGAAAGTATGCATTTGAGAAACGGCATGGGGGGCCACCGCACTGGCGGCACGGGCAACGCGCGCTGACATGTGGTGCGATTTTGATAAACGGCACCAGGCCAACACGTGTGAGACAACAGTGGTGAGCTCTAGGCATGAGTTGTAACAAATGGATCGAGCGCCTCCAAGCACCGCAGGCGCGAGGAGTAACCGGCCTTTGGCCGGGTAACCGCTAGTGTAACTATAATGTGCACTGTTGTTATTCATGTCCAGCATTGCAATACAATAAAAGCAAGCAGTTTGTAGATGGTGCTATTTATAATGGATGGACTTACCCTATGACTGACAAGGAATTGTCGGCAATTATTCAACTAGACTATGCATTTATAACTCAGCAATAACCATTTTGTAAAATACACTTTATACTGTGAACAAAAGTACAGTAAGTAACATTTACTAAATTACATTTAGAATGTGCTAAATGTACATGTTGAAATGTGGAAATTACATATGGCACAAGCATCTGCTTCCTTATGCCACCTTTGTCTGTAGACATTGGTGGCTGCAGTGAATTTGGCGAAAAGGTAGTGTTGTTAGCAGCGGCAGTGACTCGCCAATTTATTTTTGGTGACTGCGGCCGAACAAGCGTGGATCTCTAGTAATAATGGTCAAAACTGTGCATACTACACTCGAGGTTTGATAGTAATGGATATACATTAGGCAAACCAGTATTCACTAATCACAACCTGAGAATAAGCATCTTTTAGCATGAGCCTAGCAAGTGGCAACAACAACAACAGAAGAAAGCTTCACAAGTAAAAAAGCCTCACAGGTAAAATACAGATGAATAAATAAATACCTGAAGTGGATATAAACCTTTAGCAGTTTCACCAGATAACATAACACAGTCTGCTCCATCAAGAATAGCATTTGCAACATCAGATGACTCAGCACGGGTTGGACGAGGTTTTTTGATCATACTCTCCAGCATCTGGGTAGCACATATTACTGCTTTTCCTGCGCGGTTGCAACGCCCAATCATCATCTTTTGTCCAAGAAATACCTTCTCGGTAGGAATCTCTATACCAAGGTCACCTCTAGCCACCATGATTCCGTCAGCTTCTTCAAGGATCTCATCGAATCTCTTGATACCTTCATGATTCTCAATTTTTGCAATTATTTTAATCTTATTGCCACTTTCTCCAAGAAGGCGGCGCATGGTACTTATTCCATCACCACTTCGAATAAAAGAAGCAAAGATAATGTCAACTCCCTGTTCAACTCCAAACTTCAAATCAAGCTCATCTCTTTCTGACACTGCTGGCAAGTCAACATGCGTTCCTGGAAGATTGCAGCCCTTCTTGCTACCTAGGATTCCCCCATTCTCAACAATACACTTGAGACAATCAAGGCCCTTTTCCACAACAGTTACTGATATCAAGCCATCATCAATGAACACATTCTTGCCGACATCAACAACCTTAACAATGTTCTTGTAGTCTACCCATATAAGAGTTTCATCACACTGGTCCTCATACTGACCATCAATGGTAAGAACAACTTCTCTTCCAGCAATGAGCTCAACCTCTGCATTAACTCCTGCTTTCAGCACACCTGTTCGGATTTCTGGCCCCTTCGTGTCCAGAGCAATAGCAATAGGATGTGGAAATAATGCAGCAGCCTCACGTATATTTTCAATGGTCTGTTTATGATACTCGTGGGAGCCGTGAGAGAAGTTCAAGCGAGCTATATTCATACCTGCCTCCATCATTTTGCAAAGCATATCAACTGACCGACATGCTGGGCCTATTGTGCAGATAATGCTTGACATACGGTGAGCACTTGGAGGAGAATCGATGTCCAGCTCGCACAACGACTCAATATGAGTGCCAGCAAACGCTGACACAAGCTGCTGCTCATAAGAGCCTTCGGTAACGAATGTGACCCCACTTGACCACGATGGAACAGCCAACAGCCCGCCTCCAGCGCCGCCAGAAGAACGTAGACCAGAATGCACACGCGGTATCTGGTTTCCTGCACCATCCCGATTATTAGGCTCATCCATGACGTTAAATGTAACGTTAGACCTAAGGTCTTTCGTCAAGGTCAGCCTAGGTCAGCCTCCGTAACCCAGTACGAATTTTCAGTTCCTTATTAATTCAAGCAGTCACACTATTTCATTTCCAATAAAAATAAATAAAAGTTCAATACAAAATACTCCACTTGTGCATCACATGTTTAAATAAGAAAGCAAGCAATAACAACAAAAATCAATTAAACAATTGCATATAAACCGGAAACACTTCGTGATTCGCCGTACGGAAAATTGAACTTTTACTCTCATTCACACCAAAAACCAAAAAGCCTAGAATACCGGTAGTTAAGTTTCTGGGCCCGGGCTAACTTGCCCCGAAGAGCAGAAAAGTAGCGTTATTTTTAATTAGAGAATAGCTCCAATGCAGTGGCGGACTATAGTATAGGCACAGTAGTCACGTTCCCAGTGGCCTACACCCGCGGAGAGCGGGGAGTGGGGACGTACGGTAGGTTGGCAACTTGGCTGGGTGTTAGCTATATAGGGTCACTCTCACTCAAGATCATTATCTGCCCCATAGCTATAGCATATAGCATGGGACAGATAATAAAATCGTTTTGCGTCTGTCCGTGTGTGTGTGTGTGTGTGTGTGTGTCCGTCTGTGGACACTCTCACGG
>Ga0209363_1001561_pt1 | contig 11123 bp, 8 predicted proteins | sample WorMetexBAHAMAS3_FD_187385 | JGI IMG/M metagenome (GOLD analysis project Ga0209363, IMG submission 187385) | Marine gutless worms symbiont microbial communities from Max Planck institute for Marine Microbiology, Germany - Inanidrilus exumae... | ecosystem: Host-associated > Annelida > Digestive... | reverse complement strand
TCCCTTAATATGCAAAAATAATTTTTTATAATATTTTTTCTGAATCACGAGTACATACCTCTATTTAATTATGCACTTTATTTTGAAACTTCAAAAATCGCTATACCCCGTCTTTAACTACGACTGCAACAATCTAGAAAGTAACATGCACATATACTGTAAATGAGTCAAAACCTAGATGTTTTTGATAAATCAAAAGCTTATTTTTAACTATGATCACAAGAATCCATCTACGATTGACAATCGCAAATGTAAATATGCATGTGCCAAACAACGTTACTGATTTCAACATTATATACAGCAAATCACTTAATAATCTGTCTAATACAATATCACATAGGCTCAAGAGTCATAGAACAAACACAAGATCAATTAAAGCCCAGTGAAATACGCATGCAATTAATTCATTTATCGCCGTACGGTCCACAGCTAATGCATGATAACCGTAAGCTGTCATGCGATGTCAAATTATGTAAGGAATTTTGGTGTCAAAAATTATTACAATCGGTCTAAAACTTACTGGCATAATTTGGCTGATTAGCTTAGCAATGGTAGATGCTGGTCTGGAATTCGCTAGTATACATTATGGGGCACGTATCGCAGTGGGGAAAGCAACAAACGGAAAAAATGGACATCCTTAGTGAAAGTTTGAGTTACCGGTACTCTAGTGAAATGCGTGATTCAACTATCAGTAACAACATGCAGGAGAACCATTCAAGCATTAGAATCAATCGTCCTAGAATCATGCGTTGATATCGCGACAATGACTTGATGACAACGCAGTGGAATGAAGCTCAAAATCATGTGGAACTGCACGGGTGATATGACCATACGATCCATCACAAACACACAATTACAAAACTATGTACAAGACACAGCCAGGGTTCGTACAGACATTGGAATGCTTTTTTTCCAGGACGTTCCAGAACTAGCAAAGACCAAATTCCAGGGTTTTCCAGGACTCTAAAATCTTTTTTTCAGGACTTTCCAGGACACGTTCCATTCGCAAATATGAGTTACATAAGGTCAAAAAGTGCATATACAAAATCAGTTATCAGCGTGTATCTGCATTACAGCAAAGAAACGGAAATGCAATACCTGAGATTGTATTATTGTATTTAGCAGTATAAAGGTATTTCTAATACTTGGTTTGACCCAAGAAATGGCAATGTATTAAAAGGAATTGCTTATCTGCTTAGCGACCACTCAAACCAGAACTAAAAATTCCAGAACCACTGGTTTATAATTCCAGGACTTTCCAGGACCTATGCCTTTTTCCAGGACTTTCCAGGGCCTGGAGTTCTGAACAATAAAATTCCGGAACTTCCAGGGTCTGTACGAACCCTGCACAGCAGCAACCGCTAACAGTTAAACCAAAAACGACGAATTCGTCACTATCAGGATCAATCTAATATGTACAGAATAATGCCAAAATATGCCAATGTTTTTAAGAGTGCAAAAGTCTGCTGCAAATCTGGGGGGGTATAAATGGTTCACTCGGCAACACAAACGTGCAGTTGTGTTGACCAACTGAACAATAAAGAAATTTCTTCCGTCATTTCACTTGCACAGCAAAAAACTATCGACAACGTTTACCATTTCTCGACAGTTCTGAGATGACGACTCGCCACGAGGCACCGTGACGAGACTACATCGCCTTCATCTTTTCAACATTCAACGCATCGACTGAAATAAACGTTCAATACAAACACGGAACTGCACGACTCCAAAACGTGTGATTCATGAGTGACGCTGAGATACTGCCACAGTGAAGAGACGTGCTATTAGCAGAGAACAAAAAGGCTGACATATAAGTGGAGCATACGTAAACACAGTGTCCAAAGTGACGTGACAAAAAGCCACATCGCCGAATTGTCAGTTACCCCTCTCTAAAATTCACTACCAGGGGCGGTTCTAGGAATTTTCATATGGGTCGGCCAGTCAAAGGGCCAAGCAAATTTTGAGTAGGCCAACAGGAGTGGTGCACGTGGGGCAGAATTTCGTTTGGGTAGGCCAGGCACGAGTTTGGGTAGGCCACGGCCTACCCGGCCTAATAGCTAGAACCGCCTCTGTTCACGGCAAATGCCAAAATTCACGGTTTCCATAAATCTGGAATTTTCGTGTATCCCCAATCACGGACTGGATCAGAAATGAAATATGTGGACTGGGACTCGGATTTGGCTTCGGACCATGTGGACTCTCATACTACGTCACCGATTAGCATCTGACAGACCTTCCACTTGCCTGTCTTCAAGCAACACTTACAGTGCAGCCAGATTCGTCGCATCCACTGAACTTTACAAGAAGCACACACAAATCAAACAAGAATGCCCACGTATTACCCAATGAAATTTTTTATCCGTGCATTCATCTTCTCACAGACGAAGGAACTTCACTGATAAAAACACACTCTGCCAAGATACAAACCCAAACGTCGCGTGGACGTTCGAGCAATGGCGGACAGAAAATGCAGATGAGCGAAATGCCACTCCATTGCAGTTTCACCCTCAAATCTGCTTTTATCACACTTCCGGATTTATTTTGCAAAACGTTCGCCCAACTGATATTTCAATCCTGTGACCTTAACAAGTGATAATAGGAAGCAAGGTTAAAGAATGCACTGCCATTATGACTATGGCAACAACCGCAGCCAGTGCAACAGACGTTTTTCTGTAATAGTGTTCACAGACAGACAGACATACCAAAAGACATACAGACAAGCAATTAGTAATTTTTAAAAAAGGTAAAGGCTTGCCATACTCGTTATCGAGCATTGGACCCAGAGATGATCCCAGTGTACAGGCAGTCAGCCCGCAGGTAACTAATAAGCCATCCACCCGGTGGTAGGCCACCATAACTTTCTGCCAGGCCTGCCGTTACCTTCCCAGCCACACAGCATCACCGCCCCTTGGCCGGTACCAAGTTACTCTGCTTGGCGACAGAGGCACGTAGGTGTGAACAACTTGCTCAAGGTTGTTACGCAGCTTTTGCCCCAAGTAGGATTTGAAACCACGACCTGTTGAGCGCAAGTCCAACGCTCTCTACCTGTTGCGCCACTGCACCACCTAATTGGTAATTGGTATGCAATACAAGGCACAGTATATTCATATTAATGCTGTACAGCTGCAAATGTAAAGGACAAAAACAAAATGGACGTAGTCACAAGTGAGAGAACTTAAAGAATAGAATGGTAATGACACCGGAGATATCATCACAATAAATAGACGAGAAATTTAGCTTAAAGTATTACTTACTACACCGTCTGATTTAGCTTAATTTGCTGCAGTCATGCATCAATAGCTGGGTGTGAGGGCAACTCAGTGCATCCACATGAATTGCTTTTTCAGTGTCAGCCTCTTGTGAGTCTGAAAAAATATCCTTCCAAAATCACCGTTGTCAGTTTAAACAAGGTGTCACCTTGACAGGACGTAACACTACTGGACCATCGCGTGCTGCCCCCTGGTGAGTTACATTCTGCACCGTGTTGTGTTGCAGACAACGACGACGGACGGCGACAGACGCCAGCGACCGTTCCTAGTCTGGCTTCCTAGACTCTATGTGTAGGTGGTGGGCCAGTAATAATGTCATGAAAACAATATTCATGTGGGGATGGGAACAAACTTGTGGCGACGGGGTGGAAACGGAGATCATTTGCATTACCACGTCACTATTTAATGCCACTGTGTTAATAAACAGGGTGGCGCAGAAAATCCTGGCCATCGTCCAATGTTAGTCCAAAAAATGCAAAATATCTCGACAGGTGAGTAGTAAAAATTTTAAGCCCAGGAGAATTTGCTGCTAAGTCATCAGCAACATGACATCTTTATTGCAAATTTACCGCCGAGTGTGACGGAGAAAAAAATTTTGAACATCGATCAGCATTTGTTATCGGTAACAGTGTTGTGGCACTTATATGGCCTGTTTTTTCGCGCCACCCTGGACATGCCCCAGTAATACAAACAAGTGCTCGTTTTTCTTGGTTTACAAGTTCAAATCTGCACAGCGGTGAATGCAGACCTGCAGATGTGCATTACTTTCATGCAGGGATAATGTTTTTTTTCTGTTACAAAGTATACTATAAGTATAAGCAGAGCGGATATGGCTATTGTATTTTTTTGTAGCATTAATCTCGCCATTCTTTTGATCAGTTTAATACATGAGACTCGAATACTTCATGCAATACTCAAAACAGTCAGTAGACCTCTTTGCAGTTTGACAGACATCAATTTGACGAACACATACAAAACTTTGCAACATCCGCAGCTCAACAAGCAGCATCCTTAAACACATGCTTATTACAACAAACAGAAAAGTAAACCTTATCTTGCAAGTGAATGCCTTCAATGGGAAACATATGATGCTAACAGCGGGATTAATTACACATAAATTAGCCCCGTACGGGACTGGCGGTCGACTCCTACTTACTGCCAACTTCAAAGTCACGTGACATAAAAACTAGGACACAAACCAAAAATCTGTCCCAGACAAGCTGTAGGTATTGCCCCCTAATTTAAGAATCCGTGGTCATTTGCCAGCATCCATTATAAACGGGGGAGGAGATAGCCATTGAAAATGGCCGAATTTCCGACTTTCAGGGACTTGTGACCTTGACCTTGGATCGAGTCACACTGCATACCATCATGCATCACTCGTCAACCTTTACCTACACACCAAATTTCATTGAAATCAAAGAAACTTTTTGTGGACAGATGGACGGAAGGACATAAGGACGAACATTTGAGACCCACTTTATTAGGTCGACTCGGAGGAGTCGACCTAAAAATCTAACTGCACAAAACCCTAACGATAAATATCCATAAAATGTTTCATCTGTGTGCAAATGACGATATGGTTTAATTACAGACGCGTCGTCTCCGGGTTTGGTTGTTCCGCAGATTTTGGTTTTGGCGCCACCACCGGAACGTACTGAGGTACAACCCTGGTGGTCGAAGGCCACTGGTCCTTGGATGCTGTACTTTTCGGCCGTGAAAACTCATTGACGGAGGACCTGACTGAATGTGACGATTGTTGAAAAATCTCCGGTCGAGAAGGGGATTCTGCCGGACTGTCAGAAATACCTCCCGCCGGCCGGCTGAGGTCCGGAGGAATGGCTTCTGCCGGGCTGTCGGGCTCAGTGGCGTGGACTATGTGGAGAAGATCAAGGCCTGCGGTCGTGGTCAGCAGGTCAAACTCCTGGATTCGCTTGTTCTGGATGCGCACAAGATCACTGCGACGTATCTCGCAGTCTTTCTCAAACGCTGCTTTATCTTCAGCCATCTGTACACCAACGACACAATGTTGTCACAATTGACTCGAGTTATGGTTTAACGAATAAATTAGCCCCGTACGCGACTGACGGTCGACTCTTCACAACTGACGTTTCTGCCAAGTACGTGACACAAAAAACTAGAACAAATATGAAAAATCCGGCCCAATCAAATTTAGATATTGTGCCCTATTTTAAGAATCAGTGGTCAGTTGCCAGCTTCCAATTGTAAATGGTGGAGGAGATAGCTTTTGAAAATGGCCGGATTTCCAACTTTGAAGGGCTCGTGACCTTGACCTTGGATTGGGTCATACTGCATACCGTCGTGCATCACTCATCGACCTCTACCTATATGCTAAATTTCATTGAAATCGAAGGAACGTTTTGTGGACGGACGTACATACGTACGTATGCACGTACGTACGTACGCAGGGACTGATGAACGGACATTTGAGCAGTTTTATTAGGTCGACTCTGAAGAGTCAACATAAAAAACTGGTCATTTTGGAGACATTCTTTCCAGCCGGTCATCTGACATGGTAATGAAGAAACTAAACCCAACACAACAAAACCAGTCAATCATGCACCAATAAACCGAAAGATATTATAACATAAAATAGCATAAAACACTACAGCCGGGCTTGGTCATCTTCCACAACATGTGGCCTACAAATGAACTCGGCTTACTCTTACAGCCAGCAACGTCAATAAAATTCCTGCTTTTTTACCTCCCCAACAAAGGTGGTGGGACAACTTTCTGGCGCCAATTCAAGTCCAACAGTCACCAAACTTCGTCAGTCATACCCTTGGCCACAGGAAAAGAAGGTGATTAAACTTTGGAAGGTCAAGGTCGATGGGGCAGGTATGCGCTCCACTGAACGCCCTTCTAGTTTCCTGTCTGTTTTTTGTTATCTAGTCAGAACCCTGGATTTGTTTCACAATTTTCGGTGCTTTACAAATACAGTAAAACTTCGTTATAACGGACTTATGGGGACCCCTTTAAAACGTCCGTTACACCAGAAGTCCATTATATCCAAACCAGTGTCATTGACAGGACATCGAAATGTTTGCTTAGCACCACCGACCGCCAGTTGAAGATCAACACAACTGACCACACCCACACCACAGCAGTGATCGTCTTGTTTACTCGGGGCAGAAGATGACACAACCACATGAAAGCCGATGCTATCACACCGGGCAGTAACTGGCTCCAGAGTCTTCAGTAACATTATCAACTGATCTTGCCGACAGCCACGTTGCAAGAAACGGATGGTGTCCTGCATGATTACGTAACCACGACGGCCGTTCTATCGGCCAGACGGCCGTCACGGTTGCATAAGCATGCCGGCAGTGGTCGTGATCTCAATCTGTCTGTTGTATCCAGCATTTTCCCTAATATTGAGACCGAAAAGCTAGTCTGTAATAAACGAAAGTCCATTTTAACCGTATTATCATACATTGAGATAAACAGATACTCAGCCAGGACCAGAAAAAAGGCTGTATTAAGCAAGTGTCCGTTAAAACCAGGGTCGTTCTATCGAAGGTTTACTGCATGCGTTATTGTGTGTCTGTACGTATGTATGTCATGCAGAACTCACTCTTTCTTGCCTAGCTGTGGACGCATCAAACGCCGGTACACATGGAGGGATGGCCAGGTTGAGTTGGCCTGGGTGTATGGTTTAAACACCAAAAAAGCATGCATGCAAAATGGTCACAATATCTCAAAAACCGATGCAGCCAGAATCCCCAAATGTGCCACGATAAGCCCTGGAAACGTATTTACTTTGGGGTCAAAAGGTTAAGGTCACAATGTCTGAGTCGGTCTTCAGACAGAACGCAATATTGCCACCGCTGCTGCGTACGTTAGCTATGCTGGTTTTTCCCTGCTGTAATGCCCCGCCACACAAGCAATGCCAGCGACACCGGGTTTTCTCTGAGTCACTTCCACGCGTCCGCTTGCTGCCGGACGCTGTTTTCCCCGGTGTTGTACTCTCATGAGTGCCAGCTTCTTCAAGTTGATTTGTGCGACGCTGTTCGTTCGTTTGCTCGTTCGTTATTGCGAGCAGGGGTCCAGCCTACTCTACACCCCAGCGCTGAGACCTTATGTTGGTCGACTGTGCCAGCTCAGGGAGAGGGAATTGGTGTGTGCAGTGCATGTGCGCGTTGTGTAGGGTGAATAGAATAGGAGTCAGCAGGATGCCGGGTATAGAGATACAGCTATAGCGTGCCCCCTCTAGGCGTGGCCTAGTAGTAGTAGTAGTAGAACGCACTGATTAACGTGGCATAAGCTAAGTAGCTTCTAGGACACGATACTACTGTCCGGCTAAGCCCAGACTGACACTTATTCAACGCCAGCCAAAGGACTTTTGCCATATCTGTCTGCTTTGGCTGACGTCAGCGCAGCTAACACATTGACGCAGCTAACCAAGGCGTCAGCAACAGTCACAGTTTATAGAGTACACCGTCGAACCCTCTTACGTGCCCGCGATTAACTCCCTGTTCATCATGTGCATAGGAATATATTAGAAAAACATTTTGGTAGACGGACGTGACCGGGCCGAGGCGGGAACCTCGGCCACTGAGCATGTCATGCTCTATGCATGTGGCACCAGAGGGCGTTAACAACTGGGCCACATGGGCAGGTCATGCGATACTGTTACCAGTGGACCAAAACACTGACCAGCTGATCATCGGACGACGCAACACGTTTACCTTCTGATCTAGCAGAGCGCAGCGCATTTCAATCTTCTGCTCGAGCTCCGTCGACTCGCTCTGGCTGTGCGTCTCCAGCTGATGCATCGCCTTCTGCTGCAACATGCTCAGCGCCTCCGCCTCGTCATTCAGTCTCTCATCAAGCTCGGCTACGGCAGCTGACTGGCTCGCATCCAACTCCACCTAACACATCATCAGTTAAATACAAGTAAGTAACTAGTTAGTGTTTAACATCTCTTTCAGCACAAATATGGCTATATCGGAGATGAAAGGTCACTGGCAGAGAGCTATCCCTACCATGTGAAGGAAGGCCAGCGACATATTAACCTCAACCCTGGCCACCTTTTTGTTCAGCAGCCACCCAAAAAAAGGAAAAGGATCGAGAGGCTCATTTAAATTATTATGCCAGTGCCTACAACAGGGGAGACAACTATCACACCACAAGACAAAACTAAATCAAATACTACAAAATCAAGCATGCATCCTTAACTAAATAAAACACATATAACATAAAATCAACACAAAGAAACTACAGTCAGGTTTAGTTGCCTCCTACGACATCCGGCCTGGAAACGGAGTGGGACTATTCTGGCAGAATGGGAAGGAATGGAAAAGCAAGAAAATAGATGAAGCTAGTAAGAAACGGAAAAAGGAAAAAGTAAAAGACACTAAAAGATAGAGTAGAAGATAGAGAAGTGGAGGAATAAATGGATAAGGGAAAGGGGAAATTACCCCAGGCCCACATGGGACGGGGCAAGTAAGTAAGTATACTACAGCTACATTACTACTGCCTTCAGTTATCTTTTAACTGGCCCTGTTTTCCGGAGTTCCTCCGAATCTATCAAAACAGAACTTTTACAGACAAATGCTAAAGAATTTTGATGACAGGCTGGGAAGAAGTTAATGTGACACCAGCCAGTTGGGAACAATGCAGCTGGCTGCAGCAGTCGTGCTGATGACGTCATCGTGCTGATTATGTCATTGATTTTTTTCCTGCATACCCCTAAAATTGCCCCTTCCCATTCGGGGATTGGGACCCCCATACAATACAAGTTCCTTGGGCCCTCCTGAGTCACCCACCCAAATGGCATATCGATCCATTTGGCTTTTTTTGCAAGCCTCATGATTGATTGAGTTAAGGTTTTACGTCCCACACAACACAAAATAGGTCACTTCGGAGGCGTTCTTCCCAACCAATCTCTTGTCTTAGTACCAAAAAACTGAAACAAACACAACAAAAGCAAACATGTATCCTTAACAAAATATACTACAACATAAAATTAACATGAAAAACTGAAGCCAGGTTTGGTCGCCTCCTACGACCTCCAGCCTGGAAACGGAATGAGTCTATTCTGGAAGTAGATAGATAAGTCAGGAAGTAAACAAGTCAGGAAGTAAATAAGTAAGAAAAACAGCATAAGGAAAGAAGAAAGTATGAAATAAAGCAAGTGAGGAAGGAAGTTAAGTAAACACACAAACAAACAATTCATATAGCACCGAAGTCAACACATGTATCACGGCACATTACTGTCCAGGAGCTCATATGGGGCACAAGACTTACAAACGTGTCCATCAGACAGACCACTCTACTCCATCTGTAGCAATAGGCCGCATCTCCGTTGCCACTAATAATTGGAGCTCGTTTTTACATGTCAACAAATCAACAGTGTATAAGCACAGAAGGCAATTAATTACAGACACACGACATCCGATCTCAACTGTGGTGTAATTTTCTTCCTCTGTCTGTTCGACTGGCACAGTAAGTAGGTAAGTATGTAAATAAATAAGTAAACAAGCAAGTAAGTGAAGAGTCTTATATAACGGCGCCAGACACAAAAACGCCACAAAGCGCTGGATAGTGTTCCTGCTGTAAATAGGTACGTTTTCAGTCGATGCTGCTAACTAGTAAGTAAGTAAGTAAAGGCAGCAAATAACAGTTATATAACATCTCTAAACACGACAAGTACGAAGGACCACTAACGTTCTGTCGGTCAAGAAGGTCGTCGATTGTGTTCTTGAACTGCTCCGACAGCAGCGCTACGTTGCGTGCGCGATCCTGTTTCAGTTTCTTCAGAGCATCGCGCTGCTCCGCTTTCGGCATTTTGGAGATTTCATCGCGCTGCGACCGATACCTCTTCTCTTCCGCTTTCACGGCTTCCTGGAACTGACGTCGGAAATCTTGCTCGGCAGGCTGAAAGCGTAAAACAACATGCAGCATTCAGCCCGATGGCAGACGCCACTTATTGTCTATACTGCATTGCATATTCAACTGTTGGTACCTTTAACGTCAGTTTGGCATATCGGTAACGGCGCTATGCATCTATCGATGGAGTTACTCTACATCAAGCCAGGTCAGTACTGGATGGGTGACCATCTGCAGGTGGGCATACCACTTCGGTATGCAACCAGCCAGCCTGGCCAACTCAGCCTCCTACCTAACCGGGACAGAAAATGAGCCTGAAAACACAATGCCTTCGCTGACGCTGTCGAGTGACAAAAGGTGTAAAAAGTAAGACAAGAATAATCCATAGTAGGCATATCAATTAAAATAATACCACAATATGGCTTAATTACCAGTACGGTTTTATTATGTACCATGGTATTTTTTACAGTACACACAAATGCGCAAAATGGAGATATTCGTCAAACTGAACAGCTTCGGCAACCGGACATCACCTTCGGACAATTTAAATGATCATTTAAAACGTTTGTTTGGTTAGAAGGGCCGCGGCGCTCTGTGGCTAGACGTTAACGGCGCCGACTAGAAATTTTCTTTCTTACTTACTTAGTTACCTACCTACCTCCAAACACCATTTTAGCAGGCCCGTCGAGAGCCAGTTTGGGGCAAGGGGGAACTATGCTCACTCACAAGGCCCGCTGCAGGCTGCCTCACCCCTGACAGATCGCAGGGCCCCTCCGACACTGCGGGGCCCGGGGTAGCCTACCCCTTTTACCCCCCCCTCTCGACGGCCCTGTATTTTAAACTGCTACTAGTGTTGCGTGCGTGCGTGACCAAACAGTATAAGGCTCGTTGAAGGGTTATAAACGAATAATATTAATTAATATACTGACAAGTAATATGCAGTATTACTATATAAATATACTGTTAAAGTGGCAAAATGGTATACAGAAATATTCTATTACT
>Ga0209363_1001560_pt1 | contig 11123 bp, 6 predicted proteins | sample WorMetexBAHAMAS3_FD_187385 | JGI IMG/M metagenome (GOLD analysis project Ga0209363, IMG submission 187385) | Marine gutless worms symbiont microbial communities from Max Planck institute for Marine Microbiology, Germany - Inanidrilus exumae... | ecosystem: Host-associated > Annelida > Digestive... | reverse complement strand
GACATTGCTGTATTTATTATTTATCTAGTTAAGTTTTCTTTTCTATTTTTTCTATTTGATTGCTACCGATTGTTTATCTTCGGTGAATAAAGATTATCATAACCATGTCTCGTCATCGTTTTTGGCCGACGGTGATAACGGCTCAGTTCATGCCGCGGGTTGCAACTTGCACCTGTGTCTGTCTGAGCGAGATTGTCATGTTTATATAGTGTTGCTAAATGCCGGAAAGGATCGCGTTTTTGCTGTGAAGGTTACGAAAGAAAACGGCTGATTTATATAAAGACGGGGTCCTTATCATCTCAGTAAAGGGACACCTCCCCGCATGTGGAGTGTAGGATTTTCGGCCGGATCGCTGTTAGTGTTAGTAATTTGCAGTTATAAATTCAGATCTGCTTTCAGCCATGATCGGCGGTCCCAGCAGTTACTGAGCTGTTGTTAATTATTATAAACATAGGGTGTTTCTCCACTAATGGACACTGCCCGGGGGCTTCGAAATGTCTAAATGCGTTTGTGAAGCGGACGTCTGCATACAGTGCTCAACGTATAGCGTCAGCGATGGAATCGTCGATAGCTGAGATGTCGCCGCCGAGAGGTGCAGACAAGAAGAAATCGGACTCGTTGACCCGACTCAACGTCGGCTCGAGGTACGCGCTTGGCTCCTCGGTGTTGTCACAGATCGATGACTCCGTCAGACGATTGGAACTGTGCGCCGATCGCTGTTTCAAGCACCGCAGCTCCACGTCTGACACGGCCATTAGGCAGTCATTGAAAACACGTTCAAGCAAGTCGGAATCATTTAACGGCCCCTATTTCAGTTTCTGACAAAGTTTAAATATCGTACTTCTAGTTCTGAATGCATTTTACTTTTACTTTAAGCGCCTCTGAAGTTACGACGCTATGGCGCTATACAAATATGTTTGTTATTATTATTATTATTATTATTATTATTATTATTATTATTATTATTATTATTATAGATTTATTTCGTTTTTCTGCCAAAAATCCACACCAGCTGGTGTTATAGGCAGTGGTTTACTATCTGTCTGTTTATTCGCGCGGATAATATTACCACGTGTCCGGAAAAGTAACACCCATATGCGTTGCGCAATAAAATCGTTCAATTTTAGCCGCGTCAAATTAACTTCAAGAGGATAATCTGAAATAATTCCTTCCTAAACATCGGAAAGTTTCGCATAAATATTTAAAGCTAAGACTGATCTTGAAATTTTAACGTTAAAGGTCTAGGTTACAAGATCATTTGCCATCAAACGTCAGCTTGCGTTTGCTTATCAGAGGGTGCACTTTCTTTCCGGATTTAATTCATTTCTGTAGCGATATCTTCACGATTAACCATTTATATTATTTTTTTCTTCAACAAGTAATGTGAATTTAGCGAATGAATTATTCACCTTCTGGTGATGACAAGACAATATGAACATCCCCGGCATCTGCAAACACAAACCACAATTAATTTCTCACCGACGTTCACGTTTATTAATCAACAGAACAGAAACACAGGACTTTGCGTGGTAGGACAGCGCGTTAGAGCGACAGGTTACCGCCATATGCATGTAGCAAGCGCGATACAACTCCACAAGTAGGCTACGTCGAGTATGCTAAACGACAGAATTCGTTTACAGCAGTTGACGATCAGCACCGCAACGGACGATACTGCCGCCCAGCAAGCACATCTTGCCAAATGTTTTTAGTTTCTTGTTATTCGATTGCCGACTGTATACAACACAGAAGTCGTACACAAGTAAAAAATAATAAACAAGGTGTCGTCCTAACGGGACATAACACTATACTGGCCCCGCCGCGTGCTGCCCCCTGGTGAGTTACGTTGCATATGCGAGCGTTAAAACCGACAAACGACGACGACAGACGCCAGCGACCGTTAGTAGTCTGGCCCCCTACACTATGTGTAGGCGGGCCAGTAATAATAGCCTAATAATATAATAATATTTTCCTTCAGCGCTTTGAACTCGAGAAGGCCACCCGGCATGTGATAGAACACGGTCAACGCTGTCTAAAAGACCGACCAACGCGGGATTAACTCGACGAATAACTACGACGGTTAAACAAAAACTCAACCAGTAAGAAGTAGTAATAATTTCTTTCGAACGCAGGAATCTCTGTGGAGCTATGAGCTGTCCTATCGGCTGCTCATCGAATACTTAGCATGTAACAGAGAGTAAAGACAACAGCGCAAGATCGTGTGCAAACAGAAAAGCCACCTTTAGCGACGTCAGAGTCCGCTTGTTGCTGTTGAACTGACGACAAGACTGGCGTTTTACGACTGCGACTGCGAAACATCTTCGTCAAGTACTGCAACCAACACAACACTACTATACTGCAGCACCATTATACTTACTTAAAGTTGTTGACAGAGAAGCCAACGGGGTCACTTCTTTTGCTAAAATTCAATTGCCTAATTCCAATCATGTCCAGCCACTGAAACGTGACGTTTGCACACAAATCTACCAATTTCTCAGTTAATTATTTTCTTTAGAACTTTACAATGGCTGCGTGGCATATTTTTTATGGATCACAGTGTATAACCAAAAATTAGAATTTAAAAATCTAAATATAAGCTGTTGTTTGAGTTATCGAAACGAAATAAATAAGTAAAAAGACATCTAAATTTTAATCAAACAAAAACTAATTGACTAGAAATTTTAACGATTAACTGATTAATAATAAGGCCTACTCGTTAAAATGCAGCCCAAAAATAATACTAATATTAAAGCAGTCATATTTGGCTTTGTGGGCTACTTACTGTGGGCTCAAAGCTTGCTCGATGAGGAAAACTGATTTAATTTCATTTGATTTTGTCGTAAACGAATTCTTCATGAAACTGTTCAAAACAGGTAATATCGACCTTGTTAAATCATTTTGTCAGACTGTCAGTCGTACTTTTGTTTTGAATTACCTAGTGTACTCCATGAGAGGCGTGATGGAAAATTCGATACAGGAATCATTTGCATTATTTTGTCAGATGAGTTGCCGTTTAATTGCATGGTTCTCTTGTCTCTCAGTCTTCAGTCACTGTCGATATACATTACGGTCGTTGTTATATATTCACAATGTAGTTAAGCTGTCACTTTCTTTTTTCTCTTTTTATGCTACCTTTTATAGTGAATAAAGATGAATATATAATAAAACTGACGTTAAGTTTGCCGGTGGAGGACGAAGTCGACTGATTTTGCACAGTTGTGACGACCCCGCTGCCAATCACTCGCCCGTACTTGTGTCTTACAGACTCCAGCAACCAGGACGCTCTGTGGATCCACTTGCGATACTCTTTCTGGACCTAAATGACCCGCACAGACAGATAAAAGTCGCTAGTACATACCGCTACCTTATGTATATCAACTTTTCTTTTCAGTTCTTTTCCTTTTTTTCTGTTTTTGGTTCTACGTGATAGATGACGCCGGCTATCTGTTAGCCCACATTAATGATTCTCATATCGTATCGTATCGTAATTATTGTGTTTAAGTTTAACCATCGATGACTGAAAGTGTCGTAGATGGTCCGAACTGCATGCCTTCATGGACTATTGCCCGGACCGTTTCTTCTGCGCAACTCGGTTTTTGTTTTTAGTTTTTCCTTATTTTTTGTTTCCGGTGCCGTGCACTAGATTCAGCTGGTCATAGCGTCAGCTTTTGAGCGTACGTAAATATACCGTATCGTATCGTATTGTATAATACCCTCGCACTGCACCTTGTTGACTCAAAGAAATCAGCTCTTCTTCCCCTTCTTCCCAGAGGTCAAAAGGTCAAAATTCAAGGTCACACGGTTACGAAAAACGTTGCTGGTGACGCGTACAGCTACGGTCATGTGCTGCTGCTGCCGGCGTGGGTCTGCATGTCGATACGACTACCTATGTTTTCTGGTTTTATACAGCTTTCAGTGATCATTGTATAGATAATAATCTCAGAAAAACCCTAATATGTGCAACGCAGACAACTACGAGAAAATGTAAACAGGGAGATAAACAGCTAAAACTAGGTGTCGCCCTAACGAGACGTAACGGTACTGGTCCGCCGTCGTGCAGTGTCGGCCGCCCGACCGCCCATGCGCCCGGCGGCGGCCCACCGCCCACGTGCCTGGCGGCCGGCCCGCCCGCCGGCAGTGTTACAGACGACGACAGACGACAGACGCCAGCGAGCAAAACAATACTGGCCCATTAAGCGGGCCAGTAACCAAATGTAAACATAATTTAAAAAAAAAAATCAAAAGGCCGACGAATATGACAACAATGTTCACGGACATGGTCCAGTAGGTCTATGCGATGACTTGATTTGTTGCAGTGGGCGGTAGGCTTATGCTACTCGTGTTGAAGGCAGCAATCGCAGCAAATAGCTAGCGCCTGTCCAGGAATAGCGACAGTATTTAGTCATTAATCATTCATCGATGAAGACGTGCCTAATTGCTTTACACTTTTGTACCATTCCAGATTGAAATACTGTCCGTGTGTGTTGAAATACTGTCCCATGATGAGCGGGTTCTATATTTGGTACACCAAAAAGCGATAGTACACCAAAGACGGGCCCCTGTTTGTTGTACCGGACGCAGTAGCACTTACTTCAATGGCTACCATGCCAATTGTCATACGAACTTTCTATTTGGCATTATTTATGTGCAAAAATTGGTTAAGATGGAAGAATATTTTGACGATAATCTACATTAAAGACTCATTTTATGCTATTGAGTGCTGTCTTTTGTCGGGTATGATTCTACTGGCTCTCGCCCGGTACATACAAAATAGTCATTGTATGGAAAAGGTCGACAGTTAATCTGTCGTAGGTCCATCGAGGCATACTATACAGCGGCTGAGCCGACGTGTACACAGATGGAGATAGACAAAATGGAGTCTGTCCTTCATTGTCAGCGTCAGACAGACTTGACGACTGATTCTACACCTGCCAACAGAACAGTTACGACGTCGGTCAACAGTCTCATCTCATCTCGTCTCGTCGGATGACGACACACAGGGTGGCACGTAAAACGAGCTGTTGCATTCTTGCCTGTAACCTCACAGAACGCGGACCATGCAATTTTCAAGATTATTTTACATTTAGACTAAGCAGTAATTGCGCAATAGAGCTGTTATTAAATACTACTAGGCCCTATATGTTTGAAAGTGTCGCTGCACTATCTTACAATACAATACAATAAAAGTTCTAATGCCCAGTCATACATAAAAACAGATCGACTGTGAATTATAACTAAAAGCAATACTAAATATATAATCTTAAGTGCTCGTCGGAATGCGGCATCTTGCGACAAGACTATCTTGTAAAATATTTGGCAACTTATCGACTAACTTTGGTCAGCGTTCTTGCTTTCGGTGTAGAATGATTTCGAGAGACTTTTCGGGTCATTTTGTATGAGATAACGCACAGCTGGCAATTTCTTGCGTGGTCACACGGCAACATAAACGGTGTATCAAAAATGCGCCAAGTTTGGCTTGCTATTACTTCGACGTACATCGGCAGATTTTGAAAACTGCTGGTAGACGGAATGCTGACATTCTTACAAATTGACTGCAAATACTATTTTCCACCGAACATTTCTCGTGTGTCTACGGCGGCCATGCCCGTGACGCCACACTTGGCTTGTATAGATGAGAAACGACGGAAGGAAAGGCGTGGCAGGAATTAGTTGCGCTTATGGGGGCGAATGGAGTGATTTCCATCAATTTCCAGCTGGAGATTAGCCGGAAACGAATGACGTCACGCACTGATCGTCCATCACGCGATCACACGTCAACGGCCGCAGCTGCTGTAACTGACTTACTTAACGTTTAATGATCTTTCAAAAACTATAGTGTTTAAAATTGACATTGTTCTACTAGTAAAATTGCAAAAGGTACACAAGAGCTCCGACTTCGCCCTATTAACGCTAAATGAACTTCGCATTTTTTATACGTCCATCAATATATATATATTTCTTTCTTCTGCAACGTACACCGTTGCCATAGTAACACTGACGACGGCGTAGTGCGTTTCCGTAATTCTTCCCATTAATCGTCAAATTTATCCTTTCCTCTTTTAGTTCAGTTTGCAAATAATTTCGAAATAGTTAGTCAAATTATGCCGTTTAATAATTAGAAATTGAATTCTGCCCGACTACGTCGATGGGCAACATGCACAAAAATTGGTAAATATCGCGCGTGTGGTTCGGACATCAAACAGACAGACAAACACATACATAAACACACACACAAACGCGCTCATTACAATACTTCGCTGCCGCTCCTGCGGGCGATGTAAAAATATCGTAGAGCATAGTATAGACAAATAAACAAGGTTAGATGGGAAATAGTATTTGCAATCAGTATTTAGCAGTCTACGCATACAGTATGTCAAAAATTATCATAATCGGTTGGTGTGTACGTCGAGCTGAGAACAAGCCAATGTTGACGATGTACTTGCTTAGATCAGCTTTTCTAGACGGATTACATACTTACATACTGATACGCGTAGATTTTTCGACATGGAACATTTGTGATTAGATTCTGATTTCTTAACAGGAATTTGGAAAAATAGGGGAATAAAATTTACAGAATTTTGAATTCATGACATATGCGTTATGAAGGCATAATTGGGTAACCGTCATGTTGTATAAACGTTTAACAGTAAATAAAGCACAGCATTAACGTTTAAAAATACTAAGAGCGCTTCTCTATAGCTACAGCTGCTCTCCCAAAGCCGCTTAGCTTTTTTGCAGGCTTCAAGTCCAGTAGGGCTGAAATGCGATTTGTTGTACGCAACGTTTAGTCGGATAAGCAACAACTATAGGCCTAAATACGAGAAGCTCAGCTATCGCAGAGAGACCGCACTCCGTTAATTGTTATTGATGCGTCGATGTCACTGAAAATAGCGGACTCAGGCCAGCATCTGCTTAGTCACGATGCAGTGTTCGGCATTCCGTCAAAACTGCATATTTCCACGTTCGCTTATGTCATCGTTGCCTCGCATTTTCTCGCGAGATCTCTAGCGCGAGACCAGTGTTAATTTCCGTTTGTACCAGAGATCCACACGGAACTTCCGACTCCGACAAAGCCACGCCGTGTGATGCACATGACGGACTGCAGGATCGCTAGTGCTGTACGGCTACTTAGCTTCATAGGATGTCGCATTGAATGTCGGGATGCAAGTCTCTCTCCCCACCCTCTTTTTAATGTGAGATTTTCCCCCGGAGACTTTTCAAGTACCAGCTGCCAGCACGTTGAACGGACGCTGATGGCAGCTACGTCGTCTGCCATCCTCAGGCGCCGTTGTGACTATTAAGCTGCGTTCACACCGATTGCGGTGCCGCACGCGCGGCGCCGAGCGCCATGTTGCGTCGTTTTCTCTGAAATATGCCGCAACATTCCGCATAACCGAAGAGCCAACGTGACGTCACATCGCCAGTCGTACGTATGGTAAAAGTTGCATACGGTAGCTCCTTATGACGTGAGAAATGACGTAACTAGTTTAAATAGAAGTTATTTTTTGCAGTAAGCATTCACCGATTTACTGGCATACATACCTGTGCAATAGTAACAATCGAGTCATGCCTTCAGCCATTTTCTTTTCTTGCATATAGTTAGAGTACATTAGCATATGTTTACAATACGCAAGACAACGTACGTCGCCGCGCGCTGCCGTGCTGTCTTGCGTTGCGTTTACGTTGCGTTGTGGCGTTGTATCCGCTGTGAACTCACGCGAGTTTGGTGCCTACTAGGCCTGCAAATACCCAGATTTACTTTCTTACATACTTCTTGTGCTTTCTCTGCAATATATTGTGCGATCTAACTCGAGCTGCATAGCACGTAGCTAGTTGCGTCTTCCTTATACGAGTGTGAGTTTTTAATAATAATAATACATCGATGATTTTATGTGTATTCTTTATTTGTGCACGTTTATGTACGATATGCCTGGCAATTATTGCCCGATTCAAATAAAGATGAATTTAAATGAACGAACGAGAAGAAGCCAGCACTCACAAGAGTGCAAATGACCCGCGCCGGCAATGTTTTTGCGACTCATGACCTTGACCTCTGATTTTTTGACCCCAAAATAAATGGCTTTCCAGGATTCATGGTGGAACATTTGTGTGTCAAGTTTGCATCGGTTTTTAAGATGTCATGCGGAGAAACGAACAGACGCCGGCGAAAACTCTGCCCCGCGACGGCCGTGGGCGTGGCCAATGAACGAACGAAGGAATAATTAACTTTGGCTTCATTCTGAGCTGTGATGTTCTGTCTCGCAGACCTGGTACTGGGTAAGGTCTACTGTCTGACGGAGTCGTTCATAGCGCAGTGCCTTCCACGCGAGGTGATTATCGTCGAATCGGCGGTGTTTGGGCGCATGAAGATCGGCCGCTGTGTCGCTAAGAACTACGGTCATCTTGGATGTTCCGTGGACGTGCTATTCCACCTGGACGTGCTCTTCCATCTCTGGACATGCTCTTTCACCTCTGGACGTCCTCTTCCACCTCTGGACATGCTCTTCCACCTCTAGACGTTCTCTTCCATCTCTGGACATGCTCTTCCACCTCGGGACGTGCTATTCCACCTGGACGCCGCATGTTCGGGCCTCAACTCGTGCGAATTTAGTGTATCTGATCCCGCTCTCGTCAGAACAAGACCTTGTCCTCCTGACTTCGCCTCCTACCTCGACGCTTCCTATCGATGTGTTCCAGGTACACGTTACACGTCAAGCCGTCGTTATCGCTGGTTGATGTGACTATTAAAGTAAAGTAAACGTCGATTTCTATAGCTCATCCTCGTAAACCACCTCGAATGCGTTCAGGAATGGCACGTGTTAAAAGGATCACACAGTTTTACCTGCCACCCACACGTTTATCCACGAATGGAATGAACCATCCCGCTTTTTCTTCGTAAGCATTTACCAGATGGCGCCACCCGAGCGAGGTAGCGCACATCCGATTACAGCTCACAACTCATTTGTCGACCTCGAAAGGATGAAAGGCTGAGTTGGCCTAGTTGACTGACATTGTAGCGGACGGTTTACCGACAGAAGTGGTCAAGCAACAGCTGCAGGTCGAGCGTAGGACAGAGAAAGTTCGCCTGTCACAGACCGACGTTCTACCACTGTGCCATGCAACCAACCAACTTACTAGAAGTAAGTAGCGGTGCTAGTTATGTCAAATTGATCCGTGCGCCATGGCAGTGCGATACGACGCATTGAATAGCATGGCAGCAGGAGTTCCGTGGCCCACATGTACTGTGATGACAGCGTACGATAATTCAAAGAGAAAGATTTTTCAGACGTACAGGAAGAGTTCGTAGCATTTCATCAGAAACAAATAAGAGCAGAAAAGAATGCATTCGCCAGCACTGAAGATGCCGGAAAACGTGGACAGCCGACACAGCCAGGACCTTGCTGGAAGCTTACATCACTCCCCCAAACTTCTAACTGGTGTGGGAAGGGGCTAACTGTCCTCTCCATAAAACAGCAACTTCGGTCTCGGATATTTACATAAAAATCAGTTGGAAATACGCTCAAAAATACTGAATGCAGTCGGCCAATTGCAAAAATTCACGAAATTTCCCGGAAAAGTGCCTATTTCGCCGAACGCCGTCGTTTTGCGTTAAAAATTTGCGACACTGTTAGAAAGTTTTCGGGCAACTTGATGCTAAGAATGGCAGGCGCCTACCCTTTATCCATCCCGTAACCTCCTGTCTGCTGTGCTGTGCATTCTGTCGTGTGTAGTACTGACGCCGACTCCGCGCCAGTGCGGCACTGAAGGCGTCTGGACGGTCAAGTCGTTGAGTGGTTTCGTGGCACCGCCATCTGGCGGACAGGTGTCGAGTGACGCGGCGCCGTGGTCACCTGACGCACCTTGCCTACTCGAGTTCAACCTGAGTGTCGGCCACCGACTTAACGTCACTCTACTCGACTTCGCCTCTCGACCCGGTGACGTCACCAGTCACGTGGTGTCGCACGCCGAAACTGCCAAGTCATCTTCACTGTCCGACCGTCGACGAGTTAGTTTGAAATTAATTAACATAACAAGTTTACTTCGGCATTCGTACAGAAGGACCGAAATTCACGCTGGCCGCGTCGACGCGACAGACAAGCAGACAGACAGACAAACGGAAGGACGTCAGACCGTTACATTACGCTTTCCGTTAGACGTGGTTGGCGTAATAACTAGAGATCGTAAGGATTACCAATTCTGGGCAAAACCGGCAGAATCCTAAATTTCGTAGGCGTATTTCAACAACTTTGATGTTTCCTGTTGACAAAATTGAAATGAACCGTGTTAAATATTCAGGACAGATGTCGTCAGTACGCTGTAATAACGGAGCCGCTCAATGGACTCAGGCTGGTCGTCTGCGGTCTCAACGGCTATCATCGCCACCAACACGTCTACACGTCTCGATCTAACGTCGTACGACTACAAATGGCCGCCTGGCCCAAACACAGTCCACTTTCCACTTCCGCTTCCGGTAGTGACGTCACGCCGGCACGTTACGTCATACACTATCAAGGTAAATTGCGTAGTTTTAATTCGCTTGTATGCAGCTCTTCCGCTAGTGGGCGCGCTACGCGTTGCCTTCTGTCAGTCTGTCTGTTCGTCTGTTGTCCATCTGTCCCTTTGTCCCGACCGGGGGTTGTTGCTCGAGACGGGAAATGAACTGTAATGATAATGATTTAATAAACGAATAGAAGGATAAATGATACAACTATAGTATAGTACATTAGCACTGCAGATATATGTAATGTAACAAATGTTTTTAATTGACGGTGATCAAACCCATCATTAACTGTATACTGTTGTAGTTGTGGTTATTGTGGTCATGCCCGTAGTCCTGCCATTGACCTCATTGGCTGTGTAAGCAAATCAAAGTTCAAGGTCAAAAGAAGAGATCCAGATTTCGGACACTATCGGTGCAGCAGCGACAGTTTGAGAGGCAGGCGAAATTTTGTTTTTTTTCCTGATAAATAACGCACGATTTCGCCGATTTCCCGTCGGCAACATTTCACGAAATTTGAACAGAACAACGTCGATCGGTGCCGCGGTGAAAACTTTCGGAACAGAGTTTTGAAAATTTTACCGTAAGGGGTCGTTTTTCAAAAAAAACGTAAAAATTACTCAACAAA
>Ga0209363_1001559_pt1 | contig 11125 bp, 8 predicted proteins | sample WorMetexBAHAMAS3_FD_187385 | JGI IMG/M metagenome (GOLD analysis project Ga0209363, IMG submission 187385) | Marine gutless worms symbiont microbial communities from Max Planck institute for Marine Microbiology, Germany - Inanidrilus exumae... | ecosystem: Host-associated > Annelida > Digestive... | reverse complement strand
ATCAAAAACCGAGTAGCTCAGAAGAAACGGTGCAGGCAAAAGTCCGTGGAGGCAGTCCGGGAGGAAGAAGTGAAACTAAGGGGGGTAGGATTTGTGAAAGAGGTAGGTTTTAAGCCGGGAGTGAAATAGAAATGGAGTTGTAGATGTACAAAGTGGTGACGTTGTTGGAAGAGATACACGACCACATTAGAACGACATTCAGGACAAACGACATTGAATGTTGATGAACTGGAAGTCGCTGACTGCACTGAAATTGACAAACATTTCGGACAACTGTATTTGTACATACTTTGAAAAAGTTTGAATTTATTTAGGTTAGTAATCGTATTAAAATAATTTTTGTCTGGGTTTTTCTGGGTTTTTCGCTGGTCAATCTGGGTTGTTTCTGAAAATCTCACTGGTAACAAACGGCCATTTTGTGCTGTTATGATTGTGTAAGTAACTTTTTTTGTCACGTATTTGAGTAAAGTTACAAATGCATGATTATTATAATCTGTTGTCATTGTCTACCGTGACTACAGCAGTTGTAGATTTAAGGGCTTTAGCGATCATGATTGTGTACTGTGTTACTGTGTACTTGTGCTACTGTGAAGTTCTGTGATTCGCTGATACAAAATGGCGCAAGCGACAAGTGTTGCGTCTGGCCAGGTCCGTAGAAACACCGCACCGGCCGCACCAGCCCATATTAGGAAGATACAACTGACCCTAACCGTAGCACTAACCCTTACCGACACAGTAACGGTATTTTTGCATAATCGGCTGAGAACGTACAGTATTTTGTGGGGGACACATGAAGTTTAGCGGTACTCATTGGAAATGCATTGAATATTTAACGTCATTGGTGCCTTTAATTGATGAAAAATAAACTGTGAGTGAATGGACGTGTTTTGAAGATTAGATGTACCTATTGAAAAGCACTATAGTGCATTAATTACGTTTTTTAGACATTTATTTCGCAAATGTAATGTTTCCTTTGCTGGGGAGGGGCCAAACTCCCTCCCCAGACCCTACCCCCATATTTGATTGTGTAATTAGCGGAATGAAATAAAATAAATTGCACGAAAGTGTTCTATGCATATCCAATGAGTACCCTTAATCTTCACTCTAGCCGTCATTTTGTGGTGTAAGGATAGGTGTATACTAATTTGCAGACGGCCGGCCAGCCGTAAATCATTTCTTACAGCATTTTATACATAAGAATATTCACTGCATTAGAACACTGTCAAAGCAATATTAACTCGTTCAACATTATTTGCAACAGGACAGAAATGTAAAAGTCTCTGCAGTAGAAAGTTGTCATAATGTCATATGACAGCAGTGGTGGGTGTTGCCCAGGTGATGCCAACACAGCAGTGTTGCAGTAGGAAATGATTGACGTATGGCCGCATAGCTGCATTTTAGACAAAAATACTATTCGGCAGCCGGCCAAGCCACGTCACTCGATTCAACCAATGAGATTACTACGCAGCACTGGCCGGCCGGCTGCATTTTAGTTTACGCCGTAAGGACAGGGATTTTTCTGTAACATTTGTGGCTGAGTACGACAGTCGCCGTATGTTGAGGTCAATATCACTGCCAATTGGGTGGATACATCTGCAGCTCCGTTCACTCCAGTTGGTCGCTGGCTACATTCCACACGTCCAATAGTCACTGGAGCCGCCGCCTTAAGCCGCCGCTGACAGCCGCTAAGCTTCAAGCCGCAAGGCTAACGGCTAGCCGGCTAAGCCGCTGTTAAGGGTATAAGCCGCCGCCGCCGTTAAGCTAATGGCGGCTTAGCGGATTAATGAAAAATCTCTTTGGAAATAGCGCCATTCGATATTCACATTCCATATTAACCATGTCCCTACCTTGCAACGTTTTAGCGTGCGATGCTATGCTAGTGTGGTATATATGCTGTTATCTTGTATCAGTGTCTATATATTAAAGGAGGACTGTCGCTCTGCGTGGCCACGGGTGTGGTTTGAATGGAGCGACGGTTGCGTCGCGCGCGCCATCGGCTTGCCCGAGCCACGCGCGATTTTGGCTCGTTGTACCAAAACGGTTAAATGTAGGATCATGTAAACTAGGCTGTACAATAGCACAGGGATTCTATTTTTTGACGCCAAAGACCTCCGTGCAATTCCAACTGGGTCACCCCCAAAGGGGGCGCCAAATAGAGGTGAGGTAGGTTCATATTGGCGATTTTTGAGCAAAATTTTACTATCTCTCATAAACGGTGGAAGATAGTGACGTAGTTACTATGGAACACTTATAAGGAACTCACATGCGCTCTATCGATGTTGCTATTTCCAGGGACCTTCAGTGACACCACCTACCCCAAACCACCCCGTTGTCGATATTTTGTGTCACTTTTTGATATCTTCGCAGTGGGCAGAGATAGAGAATTCAAATTTGGTATAGGTTGATAGTAGCAAGTGGTAGCCAATGGGTGACAAACCATCCCTGAAGGGGCGTGGTCAGGTCACGTGAGCCTTTTAAATTTTGGTGGGCACCAACAATATCTCCGGAATGGCTGGAGTTAAGAGTGGCGAGATAATGGTACAATTTACCAGTAAACAAAGTTAATTTTTTGCACAGTTATTCTCCAGTCAAGGTCAAGGCCACGAGCCCTTGAAAGTTGGAAATCCTTCCATTTTCAAAAGGTATCTCCTCCGTTATTTACAATGGATGTTGGCAACTGACCACACTATTTTTTTCGATATTCCATTTTCCTTCCACAGTATGAGTGATCTGCGCAAACCGTCGTGCAACTGAAGATGTTATAAACGTGCGAAGAATGGCTTGTGCAAAGGTGACTGTAGATTTACGCTAAAGTTACATAAAACTATGCACACGATGAAGTGACAGAAATCTTTAGATGTTACAATTTACCAGTAAACAAAGTTAATTTTTTGCACCGTTATTCTCCGGTCAAGGTGAAGGCCACGAGCCCTTGAAAATTGGAAATTCTTCCATTTTCAAAAGGTATCTTCTCCGTTATTTACAATGGATATTGGCAACTGACCACTGATTCTTAAACTAGGGCACGATAAATAAATTTGGTGGGATCACATTTTTGATATTTGTCCTAGTTTTTGTGTCATGGCAGTGGTAAAGAGTCAACTGTTAGTCTTGCGTGGGGCTATTTTTGTATTTTATTCTCTGTTTACTTACTGATTTACTTAATATCCATGTGGCAGGCCTATTGGTGCAATGCCATCCTCACTTCAGGTGGCATTGACCACTTTAGTAACCGTGTCTTTGAACTGTGAATGTGTGATTTATGACCATCTGACTAAGTTTAGATGAACCTCCATACTGAATGTCTACATGAAGGACCATTTTTGTGGGACAGTTATCAAATGAACATATATACAGTGAATACACTACCTGGCCCACTGAAATGGTTGTCTATAACCTACCTATGTCTGTAACTGAATGACTACTGTGCAGTTTTGGGCATGTAGACTGTGATTGACATTGCAGTAATTCAACATGCTGGGAGAGTCATTCTAGAACGCCGCCAGTGAGTTGCTGCAGTGTTGTTCCAGACGTGCTTGCATTTCATCCACATTTCCAGCAATGTCTTCTTGGCTGCTTGCTGGTCAGTTTGCGTTGTACTCGTAGCAGTAGTAGCATTACAAGTTTTCTCATTGAATTCAATTCACAGGCTTCCCACTGGTCCTGAAAAGTCCTGAATTTATAGAGTTTTTAAAATGCAGGACTACCTGAAACTGAAAGGTCCTGAAATAAGACAGTGATGCTGAAAAAGTCTTGAAAAGTGCTGAATTTGACTAGTTTTCTCATGGGAAAACCAAGCTCATGAATGAGTAATTTTTAGAGAGAAATTTCTAGGCCGAAATTATATTATCATTGTTTACTTACTTTACTTGTTTTGTTGTACATAGATGAAAGTATTATTTCCTTTCTATGGTGTTTACATTAATGTTTTTGTGTGGTGTCTATGGCAGCCATATTTGTTTATCATAAATCTTCCATGTAACACTGTGTAACATTCTCTGCGTGGCCACAGGTGTTTCTTTATTGAAATTATGTACATGGTCATAGTTTACATGTTGAAGAGGTCGCGATTTTCTGTTTAGGGGTGCTGAGAAGTCCCGAATTGTGCTTATGTTATTACAGTGGGAATCAGGAGTTCACCGCTTTCAGTGCTATTGAAGTGCATTTTCAGTGCATTCAATGTGGTTTAGCCATAAATGAAATGAAATTATTTATTGGTCAACAAAGAAAAGAACAAATCAGTAACAAAAGACATACAGAGAAGACAACAGACATGTAGTGTGGTCCATCAATATCCAGTTTGTTGCTTAAGTTCATGAGACAGTTGCCATAATTTGGGATTACATAAATTACCATTAATGACTAAAATTGCATTGACAACTTTAAGAACTAATAACTAGTGGATTAGCTGATGATGTCATACGTGATATGTGCTATTCCGGTAATCTCACAATTGATCATGGGTGATTCCAACTGCCATAAGAAGCTTGGCTATCACTAAGAGATCTGCAAGATGTTCTGTGTCAGTTGAAATGTTGTAAGCAGGTAAAAAACAGCTAAAGTGACCTTCACGACCGTGTAAGGTTATTGATGATAGTACCTTTTGATAGGTCACATACAATTTCCTGTTACTCTGTCTTTGTAACTGTGTGTCTGTCTTGCACCGTTTCTGAGATGCTGTCACCAATTTCCCCAAAATTTTAGCATATCTCATCACCCTAACCATGCATTTTGAGGTAGTTTGTCATCAGAAGGCTAACCAGTCACCATCGGCTGATATCTTGACCTGTGCCAGAAGAAAACAGGAACGCATCTTGGAGACGGGAGTTTTTCCGTCGCTGGACTGTGTCTCTGGAACTCTCTGCCTGTTACATTATGTGACAGAGACATTTCACTTGTACAGTTTAAGAGACTTCTGGAGATACTTTTGTTTGTGAGGCTTCGGCACATAGTGACTGTTGCTTTTTTATGCCGTGTACAAATATTCTTACTTACTTACTTACACTTACTTACCTGCATAGAAAATTTAAAGCCTCTAGTTTCAGCTGTTCCAGAGATGAGAGGGGCCCCGTAATGTTAAAACGGTCATGTGATTGTAATCATGTAAGATGTTTTTGCTAGTTAATTAATTTGTTTTTGTTATTTTTTGTTTTGCTACGGTTGCTGGCTTGGGTCTTTGCTGTTTCAATTGTTGCTGTGTTGACGTCGGTTACTTCTGTGTGATCTGTGACGTTATATTCCATTATCTACACGATAAAGGTAATTTTCTGTGATTTTTTACTATATTTGTTTAGTTATCTTAATTCCTTGCTTCATGTTTAATGGTCCAGTCAATAGTCCCGGTTTAGTCTGTGAAGGCTGTCTGGGATTAGAGATGTGAGCTTGTTTTAAAACAAATGTTTTAAATGTGTTTTTTTTGTATTAAAAGAACAAGTAAAAGATGTTTTTTTTTGAGAAAACTCATCTTATTTTCTGTTTTTGTATTTCTTAACTACAGCAAATACTCATGTATAGGATAATTTAGTGCATCAATTATATTTAAATGGTGAAAACACGTGTTGACTGTTGACAGTAATGGCCACAAAAAAACGAAAAAATGTTTTAAAACAGCAAAAAGACAATCATCCAAAACATGTTTTTACATCTCTATTTGGTATATAAGTTGTGTGGTAAAATAAGTCCTACATGGTGTAGAATAACTAAGTGGAAATTAAGGTAACAATATTCTGTGAAACATATTTCAGTGAAATGTATTTTGCTGGTGAAATAGTAAGTAAATGAATAAACAAAGAGATAAATAAATCAGTGAATGAATGAATTAGTCAGTCAGTCACTTGTGGTATTTGTGATTACCAAAACTAGGTGCTAGTTTTGTAATGGACTATTTTAGGTCGACTTCATTGTGTCAATCTAATAAAGTGGATCTGTAATGTCCGTTCGTACGTATATATGCCGATGCGTCCACCAAAAAGGGTCTTTGATTTCAATGAAATTTGATATGTAGGTAGGACCTGCCTCCATGGCCGAATGGCTAACGCAGTCGGCCGCCATGTGCAGTAGAGCGTGACATGCTCAGTGACCGGGGTTCGACTCGGCCCGGGTGCGTCCGCCTATCAAAGAATTATTTCTAATAATTCCTACGCAATCCCGGGCAGGACAAAAGAGGGTTCGATGGTGTTCTCTATAAACTGTGACCGTTGCAGGCATCTTGATCTAGCAGTGTCGAGTTTGCCTGCCGTGCCGGCGTGAGTCGAAGCTAATAGACTTGGCTGGCTGCTGGCTGGCGTAATACACAGCGCTAGTCAGGGCTAAGCTAGACAGTAGGCTACGTCTAGAAGGGGTGCGCTATAGAAATACCCGACAAGCTGCTCACTCCTACTCAGCCCCTCCTTCACCCTACACGTCACTAACACACACATCGCACACACCTACCATTTCCCTTTCTCTCCCTAGGCAAGCGCACTGGACCGCTATATGGTCTCAGCGCTTGGGTCCAGAGTAGGCTGGACCCTGCCCGCAAAGAACGAACGAACGGTGTGTAGGTAGAGGTTGATGTGTAATGCACCACAGTATGCAGTATGACCCGATCCAAGGTCAAGGTCACAAAACTGTGAAAGTTGGAAATCTTTCCATTTTCAAAAGCTATGTCCTCCACCATTTACAATGGGAGCTGTTAACTGACCACTGATTCCTAAACTAGGGCACAATATCTGCAGTTGATCGGGCCGGATTTTTATATTTTTTAGTTTTTGTGTCGTGTGACTTTGAACTTGGCAGAAACGTTAGTTGTGAAGATTTAATTGTCAGTCCCGCACCGGGCTAATTTTTTTGTATTTTATTTTCTGTTTAAAAACATGATACATTTAAAGACAACATTCATACTGATTTACTCAATATCCATGTGGCAGGCCTATTAGTGCAGTGCCACTCTCATTTCAGGTCACATTGACTATTTTAGCAACCGTGTATTTGAGATGTGAATGCGTGATTTATTACTTTCATCTGACTAAGTCAAGATTAACCACCATACTGTCAATGTCGAGGACTATTTTTGTGGGACAGTTATCATACGAACATATCAGAGTAGACATACACAGTGAATGCACTACTTGGACCACTAAAATGGTTGTTTATAATCTACGTCTGTAACTGAATGATTACTCTACAGTTTTGTGCATGTAGACTGTGATTGACATTGCAGCATTTCGGCATGCTGGGAGAGTCGTTCTAGAATGCCGCCAGTGAGTTGCTCCAGTGGTGTTCCAGATGTTCTTGCATTTCAGCCACGTTTCCAACAACGTCTTCTTGGCTTGCTTGCTGGTGAGTTTGTTGCAGCAGCAGTGACATCGCAATTTTTCTCAGTGATTCAGTTCACAGGGTTCCCACGGGTCCTGAAAAGTCCTGAATTTAGGGTTCTCAAAATGCAGCACCTAAAAGGTCCTGAAATTAGACCGTGGTGCTAACAAAGTTATGAAAAGTGCCAAATTTGACTAGTTCCTTCCTAAAAAACAGGCTGATGAATGAGTAATTTTTAGAGAGAAATTTCACGGCTTAAATTATATTAGCATTATTTACTTACTCCACTTGTTTTGTTGTACATAGATGAAAGTACTATTTTTTTGTGGTGTTTGCATTAATGTTTTTGTGTGTTATCTGTGGTAGCCATATTTTCCTGTTACTCTTTCTTTGTAACTATGTGTTTACCTTGCACCATTTTTGAGATATTATCACCCATTTCCATACATTTTAACATGTCACATCACCCTAACCACACATTTTGGGGAGTTTGTCATCAGACGGCTAACAAGTCATCTACCGGCATACAAAATTTAAAGTCACTAGTTTCAGCTGTTCCAGATATGAGATTGTCCCCAAAATGTTAAACAGGTTATGTGACTGTGATCATTTTCATATGGGACATTTTCCATCCCAGGCGTGCTGACGATATTCTCTAGCATTGTACAAAATTTGAAGCTTCAAACATCAGCTGTTTTGGAGATATGAAGGAAGACCGAAAAGTTAAAATTAGGCGTGATTTGAAGTGGTTGCTATCATCCAAGATTATGTTTAATGTCAGCATTAGATAGAATAATATGACCTTATATTTGCCTGTAATAGACATTAAGCCACTGTTTCGCATCGTTTTTACCTGCATGATGTCCTCCTAGGGCGGGTCTATGCTGTTGTCATGTGTCTGTCCGTCTGTTCGTCACAAGTTGGAGTTTTGTGAAAACAGTGATGAAGTGCAGAATCACACAACTGACACCATACGATAGCCCCAGAATTCTACTTTTCTGACACCATAGCTGTTTGCAAAATTCCAACGGGGTCACCCCAAACGTGGGTGTCAAATGGAGGTAAAGGCAAAGGCTTCCCATACTCATTAACGAGCGTTGGGCCCGGAGCTGATCCGGTGTACAGGCAGTCAGCCTGCAGTTGACTTAAGTCATCCACCCAGCGGTAGGTTGCCATTATTTTCCGCTACACCTGTGGTTACCTTTCCAGCCATAGAGCATCACCGCCCTTTGGCTGGTACTCATTTTGTTGTCCCACGGAGGGTAGAAGGCTGAGTTGACCTGGATGGCTAGTTACATACCGAAATAATGTACCGCTTCCGGGAGTCGAACCTAGACTTGGTCACCCCTCCCAGTAATAACCGGGCTCAGCATAGGTTGGCCTCATTGATCGAGACCAATGCGTTACCACTACACCAACCCGCCATCTCCAAATACAGGTGGGGTAGGGTAAAAACAGAATTTTTGGACCAATAACTTGCTGTATGTCGAAAATGGTGCAAGATAGAGACATTGTTTTTACGGGAACTGCAAGTCGTAGGGTACAAGAAGCTCAGCTACCGCAGAGGAACCGCATGACGTGTTATGTTAGTAAATTCATGCTATGTTTCACAAGGTATCGGAGTTAGAAAGGTTTGAAACAGCAAAAGTGACCTTCAGGGTCATCCATTGGAATTGGCAATGGTGCCATTCAATAGGCCACATACGATTTCTTATTAGACTTTCATTGCAACCACGTCTCTTTTTTGCACCGATTCTGAGATATGATCACTTATTTTCAAAATTTAAAGAGGTTACGTGACCGTGATCACATCCCTTTCAGGGATAATCTGTTATTCGTGCATTAGTATACCTCTGTATCAATTTGCACGTGACGATTGAAGTGCCTAGTTTCACAGACTCCAAAGATATGATTGGGGCAAAATTAAAAAAACGTCACATGGCCGTGAACATGCCCATTGGGGCAGTCTGTCATCCTAAGGTTAGCATTTGATATATATTCTAGCTGCGTACAAAAGTTGGTGACTTTTGCTTCAGCCGTCCCGGCAGTATGATTGCGTGCATCAAAATAGAAAATGGGTCATATGACCCTGATCACGTTTCTTTTAGGGGTGTTTTGTGATCCACTAGCTAGGATTAGATACAAAATTTGACGATTGTAGCTTCCACTGTTCCAGAGATAATATTGGGGCCTCCAAAATTTAAAGTGATCAGGTGGCCCTAATTATGCCCCTTTTAAGGGCTATTTGTCATCAGTATGTCAGGACATGACACAGCCTACTTGTGTACAAAATTTGACCACTGTAGGTTCAACTGTTCCAGAGATAATGGTTGATGTCCAGCAAAATTTAAATGGTTCATGTGATCTGATCATGCCCCTTTCTGGGATGATTTGTCATTTATGTGCTAGCACTTTGTACTGTCAAACTATCAAACCAAATTTATAGTCTCTATTTCCACCCACTACAAAGATATGAAAGGTGATACAAAATATCGAAAATGAGGTGGTTTGGGATAATTCGGGGTCACACAAAGTCTCCGGAAATAGCGCCATTTGATAGAGCACATACGCGTTTTTATTAGTGTTCTACAGGTGTTCTACAGTAACCATGTTGCTACCTTGCACCGATTTTGAGATATAGTGAGATGCTGGCCGAAAATCGCTGATCTGAACATACCAACATCTATTTGGCGCCCTAGTCGGTGGTTTCTTTGTCAGAATTTTACCGAGATCTTAGGCATCAGAAAACTGGAGTCGTTGAGCTATCGTATGGTAATTTTATGTGATACGTACATATTGCCATTTTGGTACAATGACAGATGGGTGAACAGACAGACAGACACACGACAACAGCATATACCACACTAGCATAGCGTCGCGCTGTAAAACGGGGTAACTTCGGAACTTAAGCTTCGTGTGTAGAATCTAGAATTTGTATTTCTAGGCCAAGCTGAATACAGGTAAGTTATCTCCACTGCCAGTGAAGTTCGGCATCTTGTGGGGCTAACTTCAGCATATATGCATATTGAAGTTAGGCGCAGGCTTACGTGTTCAGTTATGTATTTGGCATATATGCTTGTAAAATCATTTCACTTGACATACAGGCATAAACACGTCAGCAGAGATAGATGTCCAGCATAAAGTACTTCACATATATGCTTATGTATTGTGTCTAACATTTGGCATTTTTCAAGTTCTAAGTAACAGAATCAGCTGATTTTGTCGAACTCCCTTTGAGACGTATAAACTGTAGAGGGTGTGTCAAGTGTTCTCTCAGACTCATACTATATGAATGAAATAAATAAATACTGGAACAACTTCAAACAGTGCATGTGCTTGTGTTCAGTACTGTTTGTTTAGCTCTGACAGAGAGTGTTAGTGAACAGTTACCTATGATTTAAGTCACATGATTTTTTTGACAATAAAATTATTTGATTTTAATCATGATTTAAATCCGTGATTAAAATCAGCCCGATTTAAATCGGCCAACCCTGGTTGTTGGTGTGTCTGTGTGCCAGTGTTGATCAGCTGTTGTCGGTGTGTCTATGTGTCACTGTTGGTCGGCTGTCAGTGTGTCTGCGTGTCGAGGTTGGTCGGCTGTTGTTGCTGTGTCTGTGTGTTAGTGTTGGTCGGCTGCTGTCGGTATGTGTGTGTGTCAGTGTTGGTCGGCTGTTGATGTCGGTGTGTCTGTGTTGGTTGGCTTTTTTTTGACAATAAAATTATTTGATTTTAATCATGATTTAAATCCGTGATTAAAATCAGCCCGATTTAAATCGGCCAACCCTGGTTGTTGGTGTGTCTGTGTGCCAGTGTTGATCAGCTGTTGTCG
>Ga0209363_1001558_pt1 | contig 11127 bp, 7 predicted proteins | sample WorMetexBAHAMAS3_FD_187385 | JGI IMG/M metagenome (GOLD analysis project Ga0209363, IMG submission 187385) | Marine gutless worms symbiont microbial communities from Max Planck institute for Marine Microbiology, Germany - Inanidrilus exumae... | ecosystem: Host-associated > Annelida > Digestive... | reverse complement strand
TCGTATGTCTCTAATATAAGCAACTCTATTTGAATATTAAGGAACATCAAAAAAATTAAGAAATTTTAGAAAAAGCGCCCGAAAGTGTGCGCCCGATGATTTGTTTACTTCTGCAAGTGATACGTCATACCAGGAAAACAAACAAGGGAACAGGCTATTGGAGTGTTGAGTGAGACATTACACTACACTACACTACAGTAGTAAGTAGTAAAATGTCAATGTTCTTAAAATATGAACTGGTGAAATAAATAAGTTCTTATCTAATCTGAATAATGCATAACAACGCAAACAAGACAAGCGTATGGTATGACGTCAAACAGCCGAAGAAAAACTATACCAAAAAGACCAATAAAGTTGTACTTTTTCAGCATTTTACGGCATAATTTATCAAAATTTGTTACACAGACGGGTTTATATTGCAGTAAGCAGCTATAAACTACTTTTAATAAATTTGGTAAAAAAATCGTTGCATATCACCTTTAAGGTTTCCTGTTTTTCAAACTGGTCCAGAAGCACTGGTTAAGTGAGGTGGGAAAAATAAAGCATTGATTGCTTACTTTCTCAGTGAAAAGTCTGCCAAAAATTAACAATCAGTTCACGTATAAAAACTCAGAACTGTATCAAGCCAAAGGTTAAACGTTTTTGGGGACAATGAGTAAGACTACAAAGTAGGACTATCCATTTTGTTTAGTTTTTTGACACTAAACAAACTATTATTTTAACGTTGTCTGGAATAAATACAGTGCAATAAACATATACATCATAATGCACTTGCATTATGAACACTACATTTGGGCTGCACTCGAACCTGAAATCTGTGGACTTAGATTAGATGTACTCAACTACAACAGGTGTTCCAAACGTTTTGAGCCCACTGTGAATGACATGATCCTGAATCCCCAAACCGTGTCTGCTTTTTTCTCTAACTTAGTACACTGCATATACATTTCAAGTTCGTTATTACTACTGAGTATGATTTTGGTATTTTCAAAGTCTAGTTATCTCATTATCATGTATAAAGATCAGAAATTGATGTAGTGAGCTGCTGTTGATTTTTGACTTATGAGGATAGTGGATCATAAAAGATCCATCAGCACATGCAGAATGTGTACTATGAAGACTGCTCTTCATATGCTACAGTCAAGCACTTGGATGCTTGAGTCCTACCAGGGAAGCAGATTACTTGAAGATAAGCGAGGTTCAAGACGGCCCGTGACGGCAACCTTGATTTGAAGGAAATGCCAGCACTGTGGAGCGGACGATAAAGAAAGATAGGTAAGTGATATTGCACGAGACAGTGAACACTGGGAGTTGATTTTGTGAACGTGGGACAGTGGGATCGAACTATTTATTATGCTCGGTGCCCAAAAGACTGACGTCGGAGATGAAGTAAAACCGGGTCCGATGTCTGAAGGGAAATTTCAAGTTGACGCAGGCGGACTGAGATCAATTTAGGCCATGATTAGTAAGGAATTATAACTGGATCCATCATTACATTCTGAAGACAAAAAGAACAGTTCTAGCTATGGAAACACAAGGAATACCAACTACCCAAGAAGTTCAGAGTTTAGCCACTGCACAGTTTTCTACAATGATGAGGGTATGGTCGTAATTGAGTGTATGCTACACAAGGTACAGACACAGATGCCCACTACGATGATTTACTCCAATGACTGCATGATGTGGTCACGAAAAACGTCTTGGAATATTGAGTGCTAGTGTTCCGATTCTTCACGACATTGATCTAGCACACACATCTTGCCTGTCATTCATCAGTGTGGATTAGCCTTCTTACCCAGTCAGTCTCCACCCACATTGCTAGTTCTGCCGTGTGGCCCCACGTGTGACTTGCATCTGTTTCCAAATTTGAAAAGCTACCCAAACGGCAAGCAATCTTGTGACAAAGAACCAAAGTCAGCTACAGAAGACTAGTCGAAAGAGCAAAACAGAAATTCTATTTGAAAGCCGTTGATCAGCTGTATGATTGACATGTAAAGTGTACTGCTTGCTGCTGATAGTGAATATGTTGAGAAACAAAAGTGTTGTTTTCCAGCTACTGCATCGGCAAGTGTATCGGGTTCAAAACTTGTGGAACACCCCTAGTACTGTACACCACTGATTAGGGATGTGACGGAGCCAGAAAAAAATCCGCATCCGTTGGATATGGATTTCATGTGCAAAATCCGTCGGATGCGGATTTGTCGCGTGGTGAAAATTAATACTAGATTATAGCTACTGCGATTCACCTTAGTCTTTGTTGCTTAAAATGAAACAGTTACAAACAAACTAGCAGTGAATAATCAACATCATTGTGACTATTTTCTAAAAAAGTAAAGAAAACATGACAACAGATCTGTCCATCAATCAAAAATAATTGTAGAGTTGGACCGGAACAAAAATTTCGAATCCGTCATGATGGGATTTTAAATATCCGACAGGTTTAGGATTTTGGAAAAAGTGTCGGATTTGGAATCTGTCACATCCCTACCACTGATTATAAGTGAACATAGACTACAAATTAATACTGTGTTGTAAGATTTTTATGAAGACGGGCGCTCTAAGTGTATAGCAAAATTCGGTGCCGCCACCTTCAGTGCATCACAGGCACTGCTGACAATCCCTGTGAGTTTGTAATCACGAACTATCAACTTGGCAATTGGCAATGATAGCACATCGTTCTCCAGCTCACTGAAGCTGTTGTTCGTTGCCTGCCACGACCGAATCAGCTGCTGTTTAATATACCTGCTGTTGTGGTCTTTGAGCACTGTATACAGCGGAGACGTCAAGAACAGTAGGTCAGTAGCAGTAGCATTTGCAGAACGTGGCGTTATCAGCTTGAGCTGTCCACCGAACAGCGAGCCGTGCATTCGGCTCATCAGTGTGTCCGGCTCAACAGCACCAGCCACATAGTAGCTGATGCTTGGGAACACGCCATATGCACTGGCAACAGTGCGAGAGCAGGCCTTATTGTACAGACCAGTGATACAAGAAAAGAGGAAGTCAACATCCGGTTGACAACGGACGACATCGTCACACATCAGACGGCGCTGATGTATGCCAATCCAAGCTTTGTCCAACTCAACTGGATTGCTGTGCCGCCAAGTGACACGAAATGCGACCGCACTTCGTCCTGCCTTGAAAATCAGTGGATCAACAACAAACTGGATTAAAGCGTCGCGAATCACTCGACTTGTAAGCATGTTCGACGGAACAGTAACTCCACCAGTCTAAGCACGCACACGCACAAACAATCTCGTGTATAAACAGTACTCGTGATTCACAGTTTCGTTTTGCGATTGATACGATGTAGTAGCACGATACACTGCACATGTTAAAGCACAACATGAACTTCAAATGATACAGTTATAACTAGCAACATTTTAGTAATCTTAAACTGCAAAACAAGCTTTTGAAAGCTATGCACATAGTACTAAAGTTTTGCCAAACATCTACAAAAACAACTCGATCATTTAATACACAAATGACATTCACCAGTACTTAGTAATACAGATTAACTATGAAGGGTCCACGATTTTTCGAAGCAAAATTTGATGAAAACTAAGCTACATTCTGCAAGCTTCTGTAACGGGTGAGTGTGAGTGAGTAGTTTCTTAACGGCACATAAGCACAATTTAGGCCATTTAGTGCCATTACAGGTTAAAAACCAAGAAAGAAAAGCTTCTGTAACATGCTGCTGTTGCTAGGGTGATGCAAAATTCCATGGCAAATAACAGAATTCCACAGTGAAACGTGAAATTCTACAGGCCTTGGAAAATCGTGGGCCCTATTAATTACTAACAAGTTTCACTTTCATAAATGTCGTCTGGCTCACAAAAGAGAGTCAGGACATCACCCAAGTGCTCTTCGGGATTCAGTTTAGTGTTAGCTAGTAGATCATGTCTTGGGATACTGGCAAGCAACGTACATATCATAGCTGAGACTATCTTTTAGCATTATCAGTCTCATACAAATAACACTCAATTATGTGGCGTGTGCTCATTATTGCAGAAAATCGTGGGCCCTAGAGATATGACTGTGATAGCAACAAGCAACGTGAGCAGCTTGCCATGATGCTTTGTGGTACTTGTACTGCTGGCCATGTTTTTCTCGCTGATGGCGGTACATGTGAAAACTGTGACAGAATGTTTTGCCACATCCTTCATACTGGCACATGACAGTTTTTGGTGCTTGCCCCCACGATTTCACCGTGTAACTGACTATCGGCCTTGTCACATTCATTGCAGTCCATGACTGGCCATTAATTTTGCTCCTCTAAACAAACAATAGTTTTTATCCATATAAATTTAATACCTGTACATTATTGCAATAACTGTGCACAATATCACTTAAATCAAAGTTAGTTAGTTGGAGTTTAACGTCCCTTTTCAGCACAAATATGGCTATATCAGAGACGAAAGGTCAGGGGTGGAGTGCTATCTCTACCCAGTAAAAGAAGGCCAGCGATATACTAACATCAACCCTGGCCACCTTTTTGTTCAGCAGCCACCCAAAAGGGAAAGGGATGAAAGGCTCATTTAAATTATTATGCTAGCACCTACAACAGGGGGAGACAATTATCACACCACAAGACAAAACTAAATCAAATACTACAAAAACAAGCATGCATCCTTAACTAAGAAATACATATAACATAAATTCAACACAAAAAAATAAAGCCAGGCTTAGTCGCCTCCTACGACATCCGGCCTGAAAATGGAGTGGGATTATTCTGGTAGAATGGGAAGGGATGGAAAAGCAAGCAAATAGATGAAGCGAGTAAGAAAGGGAAAAGGGGAAATGTAAAAGACACTAAAAGATAAAAGTAGAAAGTGGCGAAGTGAAGAGGGATGGGGGATTGCCCCGGGCCCACACGGGACCAATTAAATCAAAATCTTATACACACATTTCATAGTAATGTGAGAGACAATTTTAGCTATACAATATACACGATACAGAACTGCATAACGTATGCAAGAAGGAGATAAGTTTAATGTACTGCAAAGAATCATAGCAGAAATTAACAAAAAAATCAAAAGAAAAACCAATAAGCAGAGATGATCCAGTCTGATTACCCGTCTGTTAAGGCAGTGGTAAGGGGAAAAGGCAAACCAATTGTACAGTTTTCATTAAATTTGCTCACATAGCAAGTGGTCGAACAATTTTGACAAAAGGCCGCATCGTCGGAAGCGGAATTTTAACAGGGGCAGGGGTAATGCAGTGTGCTGTAGCAGTGGCACTACTGTGATGCTGTTACTGATTTTTTTGCAGCATGCAACACATCAGTGACTGACACTGCTTTTCAATGGGCTAGGCAACCCCCAAAATTGCCCATTTTCGTAGGCATCTCCACCCCCATCTAACACATGGTTCCTTGGGCCCATGCGAGTCAGCCTCCCCCAAATGGCATCTCGATTGGTTCAGCCATTTTTGCACAGCTCACGAACGTGACCAACTGATGGACACACAGACAGACACACAGACAGACATACGTTACGTGGTCTGTTTATCTGTCTGTGATTGTTGGTTATACGGGTGTGCTGTATACAAACAGCTGAACAGATCGAGATGCCGTTTGGGGGGCTGACCCCTATAGGCCCATGGAACCACGCTTTAGACAGAAGTCGAGGTTCCCCACAGTAAGAGGCAATTTGGGGGTTGTTTGGTCCACTGCAAAGCATTGGGAGTCTCTGTTACATTCAATCATCAATAACAGCATGCATACACACTGATGGTTAGACCAAAGTGGCAAATCTGTTAAACACTTTCTCATTTCAGATACAAAACAACTGGAAGAGACTGCATATAAAGCGCAAGCACTACATAATGGCTAGTTAATTCTAATATCAGTTGCTTACCGGTACCAATGCTTTCGATCCACTCGGACCACTCGTTGACAAAAAGCTTGAAGGTGACGAAAAATCAAAAGTGCCAGCATAAGGAGAAACATCCGTGTCTCCAGAGGAATACACAGTACGTGGAATGCGAATATTACTGCTGTTTGGTACATACGATGACCAGCGATGAGCATCACCAATTTGATCGTCTGATAAACTGCCTGAAGTTGACCGCACTGAGACTGGTATACCACCAAGTGATATCCTTCTATCGACTGCCCTTCTCTTTCTACTCACTGGAGACAACGACATATCTTCACATTCATTCATTCCTTCGACCACCGGTAATGGTATACTGGAACTCATTAATGACCTGACATCTGTCTCCATTATCATAACATCATCATCATCGGAGTCTTCCGTATCAGGTTCTGCTTTTACAGGATGTACATCTTCAATATGAAGAGCAGTTCCGCTTTCACTCCTGTCAATGACTGCTGCGGACTGTGACAGAACTGAGCCGTCATTTACACGACTCACAGAAGTGTCCTCGGCATCTGATGCGGTGGCTGATGCTGAATCCCGCTGACGTCCAGTAATGCTTTCAGTGCAGTGAGAGGTGGTGGCATACGACGGTCGGTCAGTAACTTTCTCATCCAGGTGAATGACAAATATGTCTGTTCCATCAACAGTGACTGCAAGCAGACCTTCGACATGCAGGTTGCAACTGAACTCCAGACCGTTTCTGCACATCAGCATTATGGTCTGCGTAAGGAGATCACGTAGTCGAGCCTGATCCGCCTTCATTGTTTTCGCCACTTCGATTAACTTGAGTATACTGCTGTATCAACAAAATTCCAAAAAATACAAATTACTCAACAGTGGTCAAACGGAATGACAGTACTAGAAACTGCAGTTGAGGGAGGCCCCAAGCTGAGCCAATCAAAAAATATATAGCTGTAGTCCGCACACCTAGATGTGTCCAAATGTGCCAGCTGTTAGCTTTGCAAATTATGAATCTATTCACTGCATTTCTGCATTAAATGCAATTATCCACAGTGAAGCATACACATTATTGTTACACAGCCAATATGTTTGCCTTCCTTAGTAATAATAATATTATTAATAATAACAATAATAACAGCAACAACAACAACACCAGTCCATCGACCAGCGCTTATATGCAGACTGCTAATGCATCCATCAGGGCTGTAGCTGAAATGGATGTCACATGCCAGGCTGCAAAATACAGGTAATTGGCAGCTAAACATATTTTCCAGCCCACTGTCCTCAAGACAGTTGGACCAATGGACAACGATACTTCAGACTTTTTGGTTGATATCGTTCGGAGAATCATAAGTCTCCGGTGACGACCAAGAGATTTCTTTTCTGTTCCAGCACACTTCTGTTTTCCTTTCTCGTTTCAATTCGGTTTTTGTTGTATGATAGTCTTACAGTTGGATGACCAACTGGAGCATTAGCCTTTCCAATTTTTGCATTCTTGCTTAATTTTCCGGACCTAATTGGCGACTTTCATGATGTAACTGTTATATTTTTCCAAGATGTTGAAATTTTTATGGTACCGGTAACTAGTAGTTAGTTACACTGTTGTTGAAGAGTGAAGCCATTTTGTGTGTTACCTTGCACACTAAGGGCGTGATCCATTTACCGAAACCGGTTTCAGATCCGTTTCAGTGAATCTGCAGCATCCATTTGTAAAACTGAAACCGGTTTTGCGAAACTGGCAAAACCCGATCGCAACGCGGTTTCACTGTTGAAACCGTACATAGATGGTGGAGGCTACGGCAGGCATAAGGTTCATATATGTTGAATACTTATGTTTTATGCTGAAATCTTGTGAATCATTTACTGCACCATAGTGTAAATGTGCAATACTTTATTGTGCACATTTCACATCAACAATTTGTATTGGTTTACTATCAACTATGGACAACTACTATATATGTGGTTGTGGGTAAAGGTGGTTCGGCCCCAAAGGCGTAATTTCATGGTGATTTTCGCCAGCTTGGAAGTAGCGCACTTCTGCGCTCTTTTAACCGTAACTGAAAGTGGAAAAAGTGTAAGAAAATAATAAAACTAACCAATATTAGCTTGTCTGGAATATACAATTAAGGATTTACATCATGCTATATGTGCTTGTTGATTGCTGTATGCAGTCCTGTAATAACGTTAACCACCATTCGCTGAAGCTGATGGAACTGCGTTAACACACGAAGGACTACCATTGTATTCAGATCAAGGTTTGCAATGTTGTTTTTGTTTTTGACTAGGGATAGTCTTGTAAAGTACTCAAGAGTTTTTAGGAACTTACAAAAAACTTACAAAACTTTAACAATGCTCGTCTGTAATAATAATAATAATAATAGTAATGTAACTGTCTATTTAACAGTGCATGTCCGTGTGTCGCATAGTGTTTGTCAAGTACCATATGGAATTAGTGTAAACTACTGTATTTTGATAGGACACAGATGTGTCAATGTGGTAAAGATAAACATGAGTATCAAGCGCTGTTGACAGTCAATAATGATGCAGTCTGTGCATGTCAATTGAAACTGTGTTAGCTGACTGTGTGTTTATAATTCCATGAATGTTATTTCTGTGGCCATAAATGTGTCATTTCAGATGGACATTTGTACACGTGCTGCTTTATTGAGTGCAATCATATCACATCTGTGGCACCAAACACCCGCCTCTAGTACAGTCAGATCATTCTGCAACAGCATCCCACACTTCTGCTGCAGAACCACAAAAATGGTATATGCTCTTATTTATTTGCATACTACTACAGAACTTTTTAATAATAACAGTGGACTTATATAGCGCATTTTAAAGAAACCTTAAAAGTGCTGTTGATGTTTTTTTATTCCAGACTTAAAAGTGACTGTCAGGCTGGGATGTTGTCTCGCACTAGTTTATGTGCCATAAGGAACACCTAAGCCACCACTATGTATTTTTTAGCTTTGTGTTTATTGTATGATGTCGTAGACACCACAAAATGGAGTCATGCTTCAATTGTGACACTAACTGAGCAGTACAAGCTTTGCTTCAGTTTTGCAAAGCGCAAGAAAAAGCAAGTGTGGGAGAAAGTAGCACACGAGATACATTTGAAGACTGGACAAAAGTTTACGTGGTGTCAGGTGTGTATAAAATTCCCGCGATGTTTGCGACCAATGATCCCGTAGCATGGTGTGTCAGTCAGTCTGTCTGTCACACAGCGGCGCTATTCAAAAAATGGCAGAATGCATCAAGGTCCTGTTCGGGGTGGAGACTCTTGCGAATACAAAGCACACTGTATTAAATGGGGTCCCCCCTGCAGCGAGTGCGAGGGAATTTGATGTGGCCTTTGCCAAAATACTTTGGCCTATTGTTAAATTTGTGGTTTTCTTAACTACTATTTTCATCGTAATCCATGTGAAACATGCTGCAATGTAAAACTGTACATGTTTGCATTGTTATTTTCATGTTGGGCATAATTGTGTATTCCAGGTGGAAACAAGATAGAAAAATTTAATCAAAAAGTTCCGAGATGTGTAGCCCACAACAGTAAGTCCGGCAATAACAAGAAAACCTGCAGCTAAACTACAAATACACATTTATTGGAGGATATCATCCGCATTATGGAAGCTCTTGACAATCAGAATATATTGTGCAAAGTACGTTTTGCAGCTGTAAACCTCGATAGACTACCCAAGTATGGCCCAGAAGAATTGAATATGTGCTCGCTCAACAGCAAAATGGATGGTTTGTATTCGCAGATGAACAGTTTGAGCAGTGTGGTCCTCGGTAATCCATCCGCTGGTTTTCAGTCTGTGAAGCAATTGGATGATGAAGTTACATCGCTGTCCAACAGAATAAAAGATCAGTCAACTCAGTTTGCTGCCACGATGGAACAGGCTATTGCTAAACTGAGATCGTTGTCCATGGTCAGTGCTACGGATGCGGCATCAGCAACTGCAGTTGATCATGATCGTTCTCGTAACATTGTGATCATCGGAGTGGGGGAAAACCGAGACTCCGGGACATGGCGTGATGTTGTTTCTCGAGCGCTTGAAGCTGCAGCAGGAAGAGAGGTTCAAGTTGAGGATGCATTTCACCTTGGCAGATATATTGAAGGGAAGAAGAGACCAGTGCTTGTCAAGCTGTCGTCAATATGGGATCGACGACTTGTACTGAGTGGTGCTCACAAACTAAATCAGGTTGCAGAATTTAACCGTCAAGTATTCATCAGGGCTGACGAACCAGTTGAACTGCGACGTCAGAAGACATTGGATCGACTCAAGAGGAAGGCAGAACATGATGGAAAAGTCACGTCGGTAACTGGCGATGGTGTCCTGTATGTTGATGGTACTGCTGTGTTTAGCTTGCGTTCTGGTTCTGTTAGGCAGGGTTCATCTACACCACCACAAAATGGTTAGCCACAACCATGTTGTAGCAGACAGGGTTGGTTTATCACTGTGTTCATTTAACTGCCGGGGTTTTAATTTCACCAAACGTCCTATGTTGGAAAAATTATTGGGCTTGTGTGACATCCTCTTAATACAAGAGCATTGGTTATCTCCTCAACAGTTTAAGGATTTGTCTTTTAATTCTGCTTTCCTGGTACATGCTGTGTCTGGTTTCAGCAACAAACAGTTATTAAGTGGTAGACCATTCGGTGGCTGTGCCATCTTGTGGATGGCTAATAAATTTTTAAAGGTTGAAGTTCTGCCTGTGTCCAGTAATAGAATGTGCGCAATACGTATCTGTCGTAATGACTGCAGTTTGATGATTGTTAATGTTTATATGCCGTATGAGTGTGATGATGATGCTGCGGATGAATTTTCATTTCAGTTGTCACTGCTTGAGGGTTTAATTAATGACAATGCAGATTCGCACATCATCGTGGGTGGCGATTTTAATGCTGACTTTGCTCGTAAATGGAAGCATACAGATATTTTGCTGTCATTCTGTGATAAACTTGATTTGTGTGCTGTTGATTTTCACCAGAGTAGTGAAGTAGACTTCACTTTTAATTTCAATTTGGAGAGATTTAGTTGCATTGATCATTTCTTATTGTCTGGTACTTTATTTCAGAATTCGGTTATCTCCTATATAGTTTCTCACAATGGTGATAATCTCTCCGATCATGATCCATTACACTTAAGCCTGAATATTGATTGTGATTCGGTAAAGTTTGCTGCTCGTCATCATCGGGAGAGAATTCTTTGGTACAAAATGGATGATAGTCATGTTGATCATTATCAATAAAAGCTGAACTGTTACTTAAGTGATG
>Ga0209363_1001557_pt1 | contig 11128 bp, 5 predicted proteins | sample WorMetexBAHAMAS3_FD_187385 | JGI IMG/M metagenome (GOLD analysis project Ga0209363, IMG submission 187385) | Marine gutless worms symbiont microbial communities from Max Planck institute for Marine Microbiology, Germany - Inanidrilus exumae... | ecosystem: Host-associated > Annelida > Digestive... | reverse complement strand
CGTTTTAAGTCGGGAAGGAAAGAGAGAAGGAGTTATGGTCTTATGGATGAGCAGAGTGGTCAATCAGAAAGGAAGACATATGGTAAAGGACTCGAGGTGCACCACCATACCAACTCTTCAAATCAAAGATCATCCAGCTCGAAAATTGTCGCCAGAACACACAGACACACACACATACAACCGACCCACTGCGTTACACGACCACAGTGTTCGGTAATAAGCTGAAGTCGGCTCTCTCTCTCCACTCCGCGTGAGACCTTTCAGTTATGTCTGCGCTAAGCGGCAACCAAGATGCGCGAACTGGCGCTGAACGGATGATATTACGGTCGAACGCTTGTGGAAAACAATGACAGCCGTACGTCATCTGCATCAGCCGCAGCAGCAGCAGAGGCAGCAGCCCGCGTAGCAAGCCTGCCGTACAGGTATGCAGTATGGGCGGCGCAGTAAACAACTTATAAGGCCAATTGGGTCGATCATATTACGTTTCACTGACTCTGCTGTGTCGGTAGCCGATACCGACCACTGGAGTCGAGTCTAAACTTGTTAACAGTCGTGCGTCGAGATGTCGTTGCATTTGTTGAAAACAACCGAACATTAAAACTGTTCGTCTTAGGACCGACCATTTCGGTTGTCCAGTAGAGCAGTATGTTCCAGTGTGTGTGTGTGTGTGTCTGTCTGTGTCTGTGTGCCGGACAATAACTTTTTAAACTAAACTGTATTGTGTGGAATGTCCACAATACAGTATTCGACTCGAAGCGCTCTGCTGCCTGTGCACAAGCTGTTTACTTCCTGCATTCGACGAGGCCTAGTGTCACGTGACTAAATAGTCGATAGTGATTGGCCGCAGCGACGGAGTGATGTCAGCGTTATCTGCCGTGCTGTCAACCCGCGTCGGACGACGTCGCGGAAAATTTGGGGAGGTTTCTTGCGCGGAGTATACAGGCCAGGGAATGACCTTGAATTGATTCCAACGGTAAAATGGAAACTATAAATCCCTAGAGGGTTATTTTGGTAGTGAATTTCTAGCGATCTGTAATCATTGCGGAGTTATGGCGGCCTGAAGTCGCAAGACGTTAAAATGTTTGAGAAATTTTTTTTTGTAAAAACGACCTCTTACTGAAAAATGTTCAAAATTCTGTTCCGAAAGTTTTTATCGCGACACCAATCGACGTGTTGTGTTTAAATTTCGTGAAATTTGGCCGACGGAAAATCGGTGAAATCGTGCGTTGCTTACGTGACAATAAAACAAAAACAAAATTTCGCCTGGCTCTCCAGCTGTCGCTACTGCACGGATCTCGCCCAAATCTATCAGCGCCAGCCCCCGACAATGTACTCAGAGTGCTCCAGATTTCATCCAAATCGGTTTACTTTCGGCGGAGTTATAGCCGAACGCGTGAACACCGCTAAAGCGCGCCGTAAAGTGAACCCTATCTTCGAGCCGAATAATTATCTTTGACATAGATGTTTGGCATGATGGTTTATCTTGATTCTCTCTATAGGTCGTGTTCGAAGGTCAAAGGTAATAAGTCAAAGTTCAAGGACACAGCAATGGATGAGTACACCTAAGTTATAAGTTTTAATGATACTTTATTTAGTCCTATTATTCTCCCTATTAGAGCATTTATGCAGGCTGGTATTACTTTGTCTATTATTTATGGTTTAATAGAATAGGCCATGGTGCATTTTTGTCATGATGGGAGATAAGGTAATTTATTCATTTGCACAAGACACAAATGCTTAGCACGGTAGTCTACAACATATCGCTACAAGGTATCGCCCTAATGGGACGTAACACTACTGGCCCGCCATTTGGCGAATATGCCCGTCATGGAGTGTTACGGTTTACGGGCCAGTAGTAAATAAATGACGAGCTTCAACGTAAAATTGCAGCGTTTGTCGAATATTGTGTGGGGTGGTGTCGCAATAGCTTGGGAACTGGATTAGCGATCTAGGGCTCGAAGATTCAGTCGCCGGCCGTTCAGCTATCACGCAGCCACGTTATAGGCAAGTCGTTCATACACGTTCTTCTGTTCACCAAGCAATATAAAGTGATACCAACCAAGAATATGACGCTCCGAAGTATGTATGTATATGTATGTATGTGTAGTTGGGAGGTAACCATGGGCCTGGCAGAAAATAATGACTGCCTAATGCAGGGTTTGTGACTAACGTTACCTGCCGGCTCTTTGCCTCTGAAACCACAAATCAGCACCGGCTCCTAAGGTTCTTAGGACTATGGGTGTACCTTTACATTTTATCGAATATTGCCACAAATACGGCAAAATTGTCATCTCTTCGCCCGGGACATGCCTCGTTATGCTTTCGCTAACACAACAAACCGCTTTGTGGGTGGTCGTGTTTACACACGTGCTGCGGTATTTAAAGAGAGGCAGCGGTGACGTCGGTGACCTTGACTCCGACAGTATGCGCGCAGCTGACGTCGACTTATCTACGGCGATGTGTCTTCTCGCAATGACTGGCCCTCTCGCCCCGACCGGTTCCACTCTCTGTTCAATCAGAATGCGCTCGCGGAATACGAGAACACAGAGCCTTAAGACGTTATTAGTTTATGTGAACACGGGGTTTCACATTTTACATTTATAAAAAAGCAAGTCGTCAGAGACGTTTAGCAAAATCGGCACACCGGGAGTAGCAACTTCCTCTGCGGTAGTGGCAATCAAGTGCTGTAAACGAAGATGGGCGCTTGAAATTGAACCGTCGCGCAGTTGACAACAGATATCGTGTGACGAAGAAAAGCCGAAAGGGCTAAGTAACTTAACAGAGTTTCAGGTAAAGTTAAGGGAAGTACTCTTGTTTTTGGGGAACCTAATAAATTATGTAAGGTGAAACTACTTTGTTGTATGAGTCCGTCTGCATTTTTATGAGTTTTATTGTGTATTATTGTACATCTGGTGTTGCATGTATTTTGGTATTTTCTATTACTTTATATTATCTGTCTTTCTGTCTGTCTGCATGTCTTGTTTGTGTGCTTACGGTGCTAGAGTCAAATAAAATGTATGTACGGTAATGTAATGTATGTATGTAAGGTATCCCAACGTAAAGAGTACGGAGGATAGTCCCGATCCAAAAATCAGCTCTATCCGAATTCAAGACAGATTACAGAATCGGTGTAAAGCTTGCACGCCTGGATACCAGAGATGTAGCAAGTACCACAGTCATCAAGTACAAGTACAAGTACCAAGTACTACATCTCTGCTGGATACAATCGTTAACGATTTTTCGTGCAGTCTTATGATCTATCAGTTCGTTCTGTTGATTTCGTGCCTTGCACGAGTTAACACTATTACTGACTGCTATGGAGAGCAATGCATGATCTTATAACGCGGCATCAATCATTGGGTGCAAGCTTGTGATGTGAGCGTTGAATCCGAGAACAGACGAGTCGGTGTTTTTTTCTGTGAACCTCGAGAGGCTAGGCAACCTCGAGCTGTCGCTGCAACCCGGGCAGATTGGCAATTAACGGTGACTTGGAGATCGCTTCAGTCCGTCACCTACAGGACTTCTTTTTGATAATCTTTATTCACCGAAGATACACAATCGGTAGCAATCAAATAGAAAAAAAATCTTAACCGTCTCACAGTTACGAACTGACGACAAAAATATGCCGTTCATTGGCTGAAATGTAACATGCGAACGCAAGAACTTTGAACTTTGTCATATGAGCAGAGGTCAAAAGCACTCAAGAGCAGAAACACTCGAACTTCGAATATTAAAATTTAATTTGTTGCTAATTTTTAAAATCATATTTTAAAATCTGACGTTTACTCCCTGTGGTTGATGATATTATCATTTTAAGAACTGACAATCTTACAAGACGAGATTTCGAGATTTTTAAACGCCAGTGCAGAAATAATGCAAGTGCATTTTCATTTGCCTGTCGTCCTGTTAATTGCTGGAATAGTTTGCCCAATTGCGTTCGCTGTGCGGCTTTTGTTTATTCTTTTAAACGTTTGTTGGACAGACCGTTCTTAACGTAATGCGTTTTTAGTGTTTGGACTACTGTAAGTGCCAGTCAATGGCCTGGTGATCCCTCTTTCTTTTCTGTTTGTCTTATCATTTGTGATATATGTTTGATTTTACTGATGAATAAATAAATGAATAAATAATAAATAAATAAAAACGGCAACAATGCTTCAACCTTCGATCACAAAAGCTGCTCGAATAAAAATTTACACCGTTATTCTGTAAAGTGCGCTGTGACTGCTCGCTAATTGCGCATGACGCCGAAGTTAATGACTCTGTAATGACTCTGTAATGATAGCGACTGCTTTCACGACGCCTGCCTAGTGCCTAATCGCAGGCGCTATGATGGGGCGACGTCATAGACAGGGCACTGTGTGGTGAGTTGCTATTGGCAACGACAACAACGAATTTCATCGACCCACACTGTTTGGTGCATGTTGGTCAGCAGATGGTGGACTGAATGATGGCGGCAACACCGCAAGCGCTGTGTCTGTTAGCAACTCTAGTCGCACTATCGCAAGTCGTCGGTAAGTATATGGACTTAATTGACTATTATTGCTAAGTAATATCGCCCTTTTGATTTTTTGTTGTTTTAGTCGTGTGATACAGTCACTGTTGTCCTTGCAAACCGTTTTAAACTCCGAAGTTTTTACAATAATGTTTGCAAAAAAGGCGGTTATGCGTTTATCAAGAGCAGGTGACTATAAGTCATCCACCCTGCGGTTGGCTGCCATAACTTTCCGCCAGGACTGCGGCTATCTTCCCAGCCGCAGAGCATCACCGCCTCTTGGCCGGTACGAAGTTATACTGTTCGGTGACCGAGGCACATAGGTGTTGGTTACGCAGCTTTGCCCCGAGCAGGATTTGAACCCACGACCTGTTGATCGCAAGTCCAATGCTCTATCCGTTGCTCCTCAGCGCCACCCTACCTTTATGGGAAATCGTGCATCGCTAATTCTCCAAACTAGCTTAAGAGTCAACAGTATGCAGTCGGAGACGGCAGACTTCGGCACCGGTGCTGCCACTTGGCGAACTGGACGAAACATACCGTACGCGTCGTTTTTGATTCTGGCCTATTCGCTCCATTATATGAAAACATGACGTCTTCCACGAAACCGGAAGTACATAACATATCGCATTGTCGTCAGAGAAGGATCGAGCCACGGCTACAACGTGCAGAAAGACAGACAAACATACAGACACACTGATCAGAATACTTCACACTTCTACCGGAGGCGAAATAACAAATGAGGGGGCCCTAAAATGTCTGTTTCAATACGATACAATACGATACGATACGATATATTTACGTGTTTCATGTCCGGCGTGAGAAAATTGGAATCTATGGCAACAGACTAGTATTGAGTGCTCGATGATGGGTTCAGATGTTTAACCAATTTTTGCCCAGCGTTCCAAAATGGGGACAGTGACTAATGGATTTGATGATTCGATAACAGGCTGGCTAACCGTCCATTTTTAGTTTTTGACTTTCGGGCACTCTAGCGCTCAACCCTGAGCGCCAGAGTGCCCGAAATTCAAAAATTAAAAAATGGTCGGTTAGCCAGCCTGGCATCAAATTCCTGAATTAATGTAGTTATTTTTGGAACACTGAGCTAAAATGGGTTAAATGCAATATACACCGTGACCGGAAAAAAGGTGCCACTATATGTGTCACGGCGCCATGACGTCAGCACTGAGCGATAACAATCTGCGTGGGAGGTACCCATCACCTTATAACTTTTTCGTCTTATATGTGCAAATTTTAAGGTCCGCCGGACCTTTCCACCCAGCTATGCCCCATTTAATCCTCTAACATACTGACAATATTTAATTAGGCCTGTCGACAAAAACTGAGCGATGGTAGCGACAATTTAAAAGAGATTTACTTATGTAAAAATGTCGCATTTTATGTCCATTTGATGCGATGCTATGATACGTTTATCCATCGTTCTCAAGTATTTTACATCACTCGCGGTTGGGGCGTTATAACGCGTTTTTACTCGAATGTTCAGAGCGTTTCAAACGTTCGGAATGGCTGTGACTCAAAGCCGACATCGTGGTGTGATGGTGTAGTTGCAGGCGAACCGTTTAAGAAGAAATGTTTAAAAGACCAGACCGTACCCGAGTACCCGGTGAACGTGTACTATTGCAATGAGGAGTCGAAGGGAGAATGCTGCATGGAAGACACGCAGTACACGTGCTGCGAACCGAGAGAATCGCTTCTGATGTATGTTCGTCGCGATAACGATGAATAACTGAGTACCTGTAACGAGTTTCTGCGTGAATGCGTGGCAAGTTTAATATGCAAAGTGGCGCAATAAACGGTCCGCTGGCTACTCAAAAGGTGCCAGATGTTTCACAAGGTAGTGTAGCGACACGTTTAATGTGTGATGGGGTCTTTAGCGATGATTTTGTAATATTTACTTACTTACTTACTTACTTACGTTTGCTGCTGAGTCTCGTGTTTGCAGTAAAAGAATTTCGAAATCGGTCTTTTTTGTCGAAATTACACCGCCAATGACATTTCTTCGACTTACAGTGGCCAATAGCGTGGTTTCCGCGCCAAACCGTACATCTACACTAAACGGTGTCAGTATATTTGCTCCGTAAAAAATTTAATTTTAATTTTATCGTAATGATTATTACGCTGGCCGCGTTTATTGCGGAAAGCGTAATGTAACGGTCTAGCGTCCATCCGTCCGTCCGTCTGTTTGTCTTTCCCTCGACATTCTCACCGTGACTCACCAGGGACAGCATGCGACGCGGCCAGCGTACATTTCCGCCCGACAAAAAGTAGAACTGACATTCTTGCATAATTGTTTGTTAATGGGCTGGTTAGCTGTTGTTGTATGCCTTTCATGTCCGTTATTATTATTATTTTTTATCATTAACTGAATCGAATTTTGTCCAGGCGTTATCAGGCAATACTCTGGGGCAGTGTCGGTTGTGCTGTTGTACTTGGACTGCTGGCATTTCTGTACATCAGAAGCAATAACTACGAGTGCCAGGGACCGATTCTGTTCAGATACATCCTGTGCTGGTTTGTAAACTGCTCGTCGGTCATATAGTGTGCATAAATTATTTAACACCACAAAGCTGATCATCTTAAACTCATCTGTAGCCATGAAAATCAAGTAACTAGGTTGATAATGCTTACTGCGAATAGAATATAGACAGACATACGATTTTATTACCGCATGACGCGGTGCTAGATCGGTATATGCTACGGCTATTAGTCTGTCCGTAACAAGTGGGGAATTCTATCAAAACGGCTGAACAAATCGAGCTCGTTTTGGCGTAAAGGATGTCCTCAGCTTATCCTGCTTTGTCTATCCTCGAATAGAATGAGCCATCCTGCCTTTACTCCCCAGCAGCAGCGCATCACCGCACTTTGGCCGGTATTCATTTGCCGTCCCACAGACGGTAGGAGGCTGAGTTGGCTTGGGTTACATACCGAGATGGTATGCCGCCCGAAGATGATCACCCATCCCAGTGCCAACCGACCGATAGTGCGGCGGCCGAAGACTAAACTCACGACCAATGAGTCGCAAGTCCGACGCCCTAACCACTGGACTACCGAGCCAGTTTCTGTCGGATGACAGACGTGGAGGCGGCGTTCTAAGATGAGCATCGGGTGGGATGGGTGTACGTATGTGCGTGTGTTTGTGTGTCTCAGTCGCCAATGCCGTGACGAGGCGGATGCGAAGGAGAAGGCATCGGAACAGAAGTCGACGTACGTGACGTGCGATGACAATGACGACAGCAGATCGGTTGCTGCTGCTGCAGCGTATGACGCCATTGACGTCAGCCGACCAGTCTCACAGACGTCACTTCTGACTCATCACGCTCCTGATGACGTCCGGGAAATCCCATAAACGGCGTCCTCAGATTCGTTCTCGCTGTAAACTGGTTCCACGTAGCCGCTTAGTTCCGGGCATTTTATGTAGTCTCCAGACCCAGATTAACCCATTTTTAGTCCTGAGTTGCAAAATCGGACAGTGATTAAGGGTTCGATGTCAGGCTGGCTAACCGGCCATATTTAGTTTTTGACTTTCGGGTACTCTAGCGCTCAACCAAATTGGCCAAATTACTTTACACAGACACTTGTTGTGACATAGCTACGCTTGAAGATAATTCTTTCAGAACACGCACGGTCGACGGCTGCACAGTGCGTATGGCCGCGTGTGGCCGATAGGCCTAAAACATGAAATAATAATATTTCATATACATGTATCTACAGCCTTACACACGCGCTGATACCCTCGTAACGACTAACGTTAGAAAGTCCTATAAGAAAAACAATGACAGTAAAGGTAAATGTAATGTAAGTCTCATTCATATAGCGCGTTATTATGAGCTGCTCATTTCTAAGGCGCTCACGTATGACACGTGTAAACATGGGATCACATAGTTTACCTGCCACCCCGTACACGTTTATACACGAGTTGAATGAGCCATATACCTGCCTTTGCTTCCCAGCTGTAGAGCTTCACAGCCCTTTGGCCGGTACTCATTTCCCATCCCGCTGAGGATAGGAGGCTGAGTTAGCCTGGGTGGATGATTACATACCGAGACGGTATACCCGCGTAACGAAAACCCATCTCAGTACTAACCGGGCTCGACGTAGAGTAACTTCGTTGATACGCCCAGCGACGTTACGTTACCACCTCGTCAGCGTGTCACACTGCCAAAGTAGTTACCGTTGTTCATACAGAGCTCACTGTATAACACTGTCAGCTGAGTAAGACCGATTTGCATTTTTCTGGACTTTAATTTTAATTGTTTGTTTACGAAATAAATCAGAACTGGTGGTACATGATGTGGCAAATACTGTCAAAGTTATTTAGGAACAGTTGTTTAATTAAAACATGACAAGTGTCTGTCACGGTACAGTTATGTTAAAAACCTAATCAGCAAATGTTGCAGTCATATTTACCCCACGCCGACTGTACAGCCGCCGGCGTGGGGTAGGGCGTTCAGTCGTGTCTGTCTCTTTGTCTCTTTGTCCGTCTGTCTGTTACTCCGCGCTCTAGAGGGAAAATGGCTTGACCTATCAGCAACGAAATCGGTAGACATATAGACCATGGCAGGACCTCGGCATGCACTGACCCTGAGGTCAGAAGGTCAAAGTTAGGGTTTTAACTTTTGCGATGGGGATGGGCCGGGATGCGGAGCTACGTGAGCGTGCATGTCGATACGATTGCACATTTTCTACTTGCTACGTATATTTTGGTCAAGTGGCAACAAGTGCAGTCAAAACTTACATTCGCCCGGTGTGGGTCTGCATGTTGATACGACTGCACATTTCTCTACTTGGATTTTGTTATGTTTATAGGCCTAATACTGTTTAATTTTTAGTTAAAGTTTTTTGCACTTTAATTTTATTGCACATCTACCACTGATGTTGAGTTAACTTGAGTAGAGTTAATCACATATGAATCGCTAGCTTATGTTAGCTGCAAGAACTTCATATTCGGTGAATTCGTCGGACTCAGCTTTAGAAGTCAAAAGTGAAAGGGCGCGGTAAGTCTTAGTGATAAAGTTGGCTTGAAGTACGAGGGGCGTTGAAAAGTTCGTAGCCTGACACAGTTAGTCACAAGATATCTACAGTATATTTTGTCGTTTTTCAACATACACTCCTGAAACTGAAATGCACTTTGTTCAGCATTGCTCCAAAGCTGGGATTCCGTTGTAGAAGAATTGTTGCTCTTGCACTTCCAGCCAACCATTTAACATGCTATTTGCGTCCTTTCATGAATTTGTTCCCCTTTTATGCTTCTATAATCTAAGTAAATAAGTAAGTAAGGAAATTCATACACAGCGCCTATAAATGTATGGTTGATGTCTGACAGAAATTTTCAATCTCGTTTTCTAAACTGAAGGAATTCATGAAAGAACTCAAATTTGCCGACGACGACGATGTTATCTGCACGGCAAATTGCTTGCTGGAAGAGCATTCTTCTACAACGGAATCCAAGCTTTGTAGAAATGCTGGACCAATTGCATTTCAGTAGCAGGAGTCTATGTTGAAAAGTGACAAAATATGATGTAGATATCTTGTGACTAACCGTGTCAGTCTATAAACTTTTTGAACGCCCCTCGTATAACTGATACGCTAACGAACCTTTACACTATACACTGACATATTAACATGCAAATTTTCGGGTAACACTATTTATTTAAGAAACTACGGAGCTCCCAATATTTCCGTTTCCATTGTTTTCATTCTGATATTCTGTGTTCATGTGATACTGATGTTGCAGCAGATGGCAGTGCGACGAGAAATAAAATAAGCAACACTTAATTATGAACGAGTTACAAAAAAGCGATTTGAAAAGTATCTACAATTGTCAGGGGCGTAGACGAGATTTTTGAGAGGAGCCTATCTGAACAAGCGACGTAAAATGGGGTTCTATAAGAGACTACGAGTGCCGATAGGACTCAAACGCATGCAGTAAACCGCCGCTGAGATGACCTCTCAAAAGAAACCAGCTCTGCAAGTGCCGAGATAAGCGACCGAATCAAATTACAGTGAATTCAGAGGACACAGTAAGTTGGGCTACTTACGAATCTTTCACTAAGCGATTTGTACAGTTATAAGCAGCACACGAAACAACCGTTATTATACACGTTTTACAACGAAAATTTGTGTCGCCAACTTGGGACCACCCACGAGGAGTAGTTGGTAGTGTTTATCGTTGTGCAAATTTTGGTTGGAATCGGCCGTGTAGTTTTAAAGATTCAGGATATGAGAGTTTCAAGGTTATGTAAGTTTGGCTTCAAAATGCCTATTCACGCTCAGAAGGCCAGTCGTTATATATTAGAGGCGACAGTTTTTGAGGTCGCGTGGCTTTAAAACTAGCTGTAACGACCTTAGTTTGCGTAAAACTGGTAATGGAGATTTACACCTCCGGAGAAAAGTTATTTCAAGAAGCGACCGGTAGGCTATACGCCATGGGTGGGTATACCCGGTTGCTAAAAAGCTTTTACCCACAAAGCTTTTTAAAATATCATCAACAACAACGTGAAGTTATAGTTAATGAACCGTTGTGTTTTTTAACTAATAATATCGTGAAGTTGACAGTTAGTCAGTTAAAACCTATACTTATTAGCTTTTACAATGACGAGGAACTTTGTGAGAGTA
>Ga0209363_1001556_pt1 | contig 11128 bp, 7 predicted proteins | sample WorMetexBAHAMAS3_FD_187385 | JGI IMG/M metagenome (GOLD analysis project Ga0209363, IMG submission 187385) | Marine gutless worms symbiont microbial communities from Max Planck institute for Marine Microbiology, Germany - Inanidrilus exumae... | ecosystem: Host-associated > Annelida > Digestive... | reverse complement strand
GTCAAATTTAAAGCTAATTTATTTATTTATTTAAAAACGTAAGTGATACTTGGCAGTTCTATGTAAATTTGATGACTAAACAAGTGTGCCAAATTTCACTTTGAACTCAGGCACGACTGCTGAGAAATTAGCAAAAAAAACCCTAACCAACCAACCATTCTGTTGATCCATTACTTAGGCTCGCCACAAAATAGGCCAGTTGGACTGCTGGAGAATTCTTCCCTTCTTGTTATCCAACTGTTAGTGACAAAATCTCAGTGGACTGTTTAAGTGATGTACATTCTTGGTGGTGACCGCGTATCACATTAATTTTACCTATTCAGTCTCAGCCTCACTCAGCCATCTTACATAACTTAAAATAGATATCTTCACCCATCAATGCTGATCGCATTCTAACGTTCTGATATAGCTTAAGCTGATACATTTAGTTGAGATCTGTTAGATGACTGAGGTCCATGAAAGAAAAATATATCGGACCAATCTTACCTTCGTTCTTGTTGTCTGTATATTTATAGACAGAAATATCTCACTACATGCAGTACTGCTCATGACGTTTCATCCAAGTAGTTTTTGAAAACTATGTGCGAAATTCTGTCATTTTGACTTGTACAACATAGGCATGAGTTATTACGGTATTCCAAAGAACAGAAGGCCAATTAAACGGAAATTGAAAGTAGTAGTATTAGTAGCAGCAGTAGTAGCATTCTAGTGGCAGATTTTGAGGACAAAAAGTTGAGGGTGACAACGAAAGAGATGGGCAGATGAGGATAATAGCAACTGCATCTTAAGAATGTGGAGTCTAATGGAGTCTGTGTCAGCAGCACAAGATGAAGGATGTCGGAGCATGCTTTAATGTTGCTATGACACCAACATACACACATACACATATTTATAAAGTGCCAGAAATTGTAAAATGAATACGAGGTGCTAGCACGGGGTGGCTAGACAGCAAAAGCAGACTGGAATAGACGAGATTTTAGTTGACGTGTGAAGGTTGATAATTGTCGATATGGCGAATGTGTTCAGGCAGAGAGTTCCAGGTAGATTGCACAGAAGCGGGAAAGTCCCGTGGGGAAAAGTTGCTAGTGCCATATGGTGTAGACAGGAGGTTCATGTTAGAAGAACGTAAGGACCTGGATGGAAGGTAGAGCACAATTATTTCAGAGAGTTTGAGAGGGTAGGAAAGAGTAGTGCATAAATTAATGAATGAGTTAATGCAGTTAAAGGACAGAGACGTTAGTGAATGTTCCACTGTATGGCCGTTTCAGTGCTGATGAGCTGAGGCAGGCGGTAGATCGAGCCATTGGTCAGATCGTTAACCCGGCCAAAGTGAAGGAGAAGATCATCGATCAGTTGAAGACACAGATTGTTGACCTCGAGAGATTCATCGAATTTCTGCAAGGTGAGCTGCGGAATTACCCACGCCGACAGCAGTCGCGGGGGTTGGGTTTTACCGCCATCAGTCTGTCTGTTTTCCTGCAAGATACCACACAAACCGATGCAGCTAGGATCACCAACTTGAAATTGAAATGTTCCACGATGAGTCCTGGAAATCCATTTATTTTAGGGTTAAAGGTCAAGGTAACAAGTCACAAAAACATTACCAGCATGCATCTTTGCACTCTTGTGAGTGCTGGCCACTTCTCTATTTTACTGTGATCAGATGGAAGCTAGTTAGAATTTCACAGTTGGCCAAGATTGGTCCTTTGCTGTACATGTAGTCCAGTCTTGAATGTGGGCATGTCAGACGTAGATCAAGCCGGAGTCATCACACACATGAGTTATGATAATTGAAGGCGTGATTGTTTGTATCCATCTATGCTGAATTGTGGCATCCCTGGTTAGAAATACTAACACATCTATGTAGTAACGATTTAATGACCAAGTTTAATTATTGTTTTGCCTTCTGAAGGCTCTTGAGCTGACGACACCTATGTTTGCTGTTCCAAAGCTGTATGTTAATCGCGAGAGTTGCCAGTTTCAGCGCACCTGACTGTGGCTTAATAATGGTCTTATGATGGTCGAATAGACACATGGAATCGCCGCCACATTTGACTAGGAAAACTGCCACTTGGTTTTAAGGTGATATGCAACGATTTTTTACCAAATTGATTAAAAGTAGTGTCTAGCTGCTTACTGCCATGTAAACCCGTCTGTGTAACAAATTTTGATAAATTATGCCGTAAAATGCTAAAAAGTACAAGTTTATTAGTCTTTTTTGGTATAGTTATTCTTTGGCTGTTTCCGTCATGTGTGACGTCATACCAGGATACGCTTGTTTTGTTTGCGTTGTTATGCGTTATTGAGATTAGATAAGAAGTTATTTATTTTGCCAGTTTATGTTTTAAGAACATTGACATTTTACTAGTTACTACTGTAGTGCAGTGTAGTGCAATGTCTCGCTCAACACTCCAATAGCCTGTTCCCTTGTTTGTTTTCCTGGTATGACGTCATCACTTGCGAAAGTAAACAGATCATTGGGCGCACACTTTCGGGCGCTTTTTCTAAAATTCCTAATTTTTTGATGTTCCTTAATATTCAAATAGATTTGCTTATATTAAAGACATACGATGGGCAATTTACAACCAAAAAAATCATTGCATATCATCTTTAAGACTGCTGTGGTTTGTTCACAATCCTGCGGTGCTGCTAGTCGATATGGAGTGACAACTCGGCAATTGTCGACCTGCTTATCGCGGAGCAGAGGGACTATTACAGTCCCACAGTGCATGCGTACCTGAGATCTGCTGGGGATTACAGCTTTCAGTATGTTATCTACACGCTGAGTCGGACTCGGGATTACCGCCATCGAGGTTAATGGATGAAGGAAGATGGCAGCAACTGTCAACGTTGGCCTTTTAATAGATGGTTGTGAATAGTGAGATGCAAACATATACGAAAGAAATTGTTGGCCAGTGTGTGATAGATGAGTAATTTGAAATATTTGATGTGAACAGATGAAGGCCAAGGTGGATCTGGCGCCTGTACTTGTCCACTTCATGGCCAGGTAATGCCTTTTCTTCCTCTGAATGTGTACAAATGAACCCACACACACACGTTCGTCTTTCTCCGGCTATTATTCTCAATGAATAGCCGTACTTGGCACTGGTGTAATTACAGTACGTTGAGTTAGTGAGTGCAATTCAATTTCAGACTAAATGTAGCAGGTAATTTCAGAGACGGTGCAAATAGTTTGATATGCATCGGGAAAAGTAAAGGTGTAGAGTTTGGAGGGTCAGTTTCATATCTGCTAAATTGTACTGTTGCTTTGAGTTTTTTTAGGTCGACCTTCTGAATCGACCTAATAAAGTGGGTCTCAAATGTCCGTCCGTCTGTGTGTACGTACGTCCGTCTGTCCACAAAAGGTTTCTTCGATTTCAATGAAATTCGGCGTGTAGGTAGATGTCGATGAATGATGCATGATGGTATGCAGTATGACCCGGTCCAAGGTCAAGGTCACGGTCACGAGCCCTTTAAAGTTGGAAATGTTTCATTTTTAATTGCTATCTCCTCCGCCATTTACAATGGGAGCTGGCAACTGACCACTGATTCTTAAATTAATGCACAATATCTAAATTCGTTCATGCCGGATTTTTCATATTTATCCTAGTTTTTGTGTCACGTGACTTAGAAGTTGGCAGAAACGTCAGTTCTGAAGATTCGTCTGTCAGTCCCATACGAGGCTATTTTTTGTGATTAACAGGCTTTCTTTTGTGGAGTTAAGTGATTGGAGATGATGAAAGTAACACCACTGAACAGAACTTGTCAGTAATCTGAGTGCAGTGATTGCTGTCAGCACTGGCATGCAGGCAGTGAAACATTGCGTGTTCTTAACTGTAGATCGTCAGCTCATCTGTAACAACGGTTGTTGTTATTGTTGTTGTTTTCTGGAGTAACTCCATGTTGAGCCAGTTCCTGTTAATAATTCTCTGCAATGGCCTTTTTGTCACTCAACCAATGGTGTCGTTATGAGCAAAATGTTTTAATGTGCAACTTGTACCAAGTAGGAGATGTTTATATTGTTGTTATGATTGGGAGCTATGTGTGTAATATACAGTTTGGTCGTCAGCTCATCTGTGAAATTAGTTTATACTCGTGTCTGAAATTACATTAATTATTGGCATTGTCTTTGCCTGTAGCCATCATCGTCTGTTGGTAAAGCCACTAGCAGAGCAGAAACTACAGCACAAGTTGGTGAGAACAAGGTAAGTGATGACATATGCTAGTTGTTACTGTTGTTGCCATAGTCAGTCTGCAGATGTTTGTGATTTTTGTTTTTAATTGGCAACTAATTATAATTGCTATTTAATTCGTTGTATTTTCTTTAGTGCTTTGATACTGTTGGTCGGGTAACGTGTAACAACATGTAACACTAATTCTGAAAGCTTTTCTTCCACAACAAGAGGAGTAAGAAAACTGAGGCAGAACGGCTAACCCGAGTTCACCTGGAACGATGGCTGTTAGAATAGAGATGGATCATTGCCTTAATTATTGGCATTGTTGTACAGTTTCAGTTGTTTATTTTTGATAATTGCTTACACAAATGTGCCCCGTGTGAGTCTTGGGGCTGTAAGTAAGTAGGTAAGACGGTAAGTGTCTATGTAAGTAACTAAGTTACAAATTTTTGGGGTTCATTTTATGCTGTAGTATATTTTGTTACGGCTGCATGTTGGCTTTGTTGTGATTGTATTAGTTTTTCAGTACTTAGCCAAGAGATTGGCTGGGAAGAACATCTCTGAAATGACCTATTTTGTGTCTGGTGGGACTAAAACCTTAACTCTATCAATCAGTTATACAAATGTTTCTGTGCGTGATCGACAGAAATTCCGATCGCAGACATTGTCTATCATGCGGCAAGCGCTGACTCTGCTGCAGATCTTTGCAATTTCACAGTTCGGCTGCGGTGGTCGAGAGTTTCAGAAAAATCTCCTGAAAAGGACGACAAAAGGAAATCACTGGGGGTAAGATTTACACGTGTTGGCGTCTTTGTTATTTCCATTTCACATTAACTGAGTGTGCCCTGGCCCGTAAAGGGCATTACAGTGTATGTACTCACATATGTATGCAAGAGGGTTATTGAAGGCACTTACTAAACACCCAGGGAGATAAGCCAATGCCAATTGATAGGTACTCGTTTAAAGGCAAGTCCATGTACACTGGTAAGAACTTGGCAGTTAGAAGTTTCCAGCCATTATCATATAACTAAGTTGTTTATCATAATTAGTTCATAATTGGCTATGTTGATGCTCGTCAGCCGAAGTGGCGGTTCTACCTAGTAGTTCTGGCATTGTGCACTTCAGTCAAGTTACCTTTCGCTGAGTCGAGTTAATAATAATAATAATGATAGTAATAATACACCAATTTATAACTTGCTAGTTCCGTGGATTCTGAGTTAGTGCTGAGATGAGTAACTGTTTGTGGATATACAACGTTGTCTTAGTGCGTAACCAGCTGCGCAGGCCAGGCGATGACGTCATGCCGTCTGAGTCTAATTATAGCTCCACGGTAACACTGCGTGGCGGGCCAGTAGAGTTACGTCGAGTTAGGGCGACACCTTGTTGTATTTGCTGTGCTGAGAGGAGTGTAGCAAGTGAACTGATTACAGTGGTTTGCTTGCTTGTGTAGTGATCTGCGAGCCCGACTCGAGCTAGCAATTGAACGTGCTCTTGAACTTGTTCAGCAAGTTGAGCAACAGAAAGCTGCTACACCAGGTGGCGACAGGCGGTCTAGCGTTTGTGACGAGGTACAGTACACACAGTTACTACTGCTACTGTTACTTGTTCTTTTGTGTTTCGACCGACCTACTTTTCTGCATTTATTCAATGTTATATTGGTTGCCAGAAATGGGAACTCTTGGAGATTGCTACAACCGAATGTTTGCGCCGGATTTCCTGATAGTTTTCCTGTAGCATCAGAGCATTGAATATGAGTTACAGTAGACTATAGCTGTGCTGTAGTAATGTGTTCTTGCCAACTGATGCGATGAGTATTGAACTTAGTGCACGACACTGATGAAGTTCAGTTATTGTACATACCTGTACACACAGGTGAACGTTGGTCAGCCAGTTGCTGCTGCGTTAATTGTGAGGGACAACTGATGTGAAGTTTGTGTCTAGCATGATCACTGGTTCTCATCCTTTCTTTGTCCATGGCCAATGTCCCCGTATGGACTCAGGGCTCTAATGTAATGTGCTCTGATTCATTTGTTGATTCCAGCACTACATAAATCATTTACTTCGTTACTTCCTTACTTATTTACTTACTTACTTTCTTATACTTATTTACTTCCGTAAGAATAGACCCGTTGTGTTTTCAGGCTAGAGGTCATAAGAGGTGACCAAACCTGGCGTTAGATTTTTGTGTTTATTTTTTGTTATAGTATATTTTGTTAGGGATGCATGTTTGCTTTTGGTGTGTTAGATTTAGTTTCAAGTATTGAGCCAAGAGATTGGCTGGGAAGAACGTCTCCAAAATGACTGATTTTGTGTTGGGTAGCACATAATTCTTTTACTTAATTTCAACCATGGCCATTGACCATATTGTTCATAATGGACATATGCTCAATTAATTGTGTTTGATTGTTGCCAACTCAAAACGTCACGAAGTCGATATTTACACATGATGAACTTTTACCATCTGTTGATAAAATCTCATTTGACGTCTTGAGCAAAACGTGTCAATAGAATGGCTGTCAGTACTGTTGTGGTACTGTAGGAGGAACCGTTGCCAGTAGAACATGAACTGTTGATGGTGGTGAGGAAAGAGCTTGCCATTGCTCTGAGAGACCTGATGCAGCATGGACTGATGGAGGTCAGCGTCTGAATCTACCACAGAAGCGTTGCTTGTAACAGTGACTGTATCAGTGTGTGTTAATTTGTTGAAATGGTCAGTCATGTCTGACCATTGCTTGAGTCATTTTATAGGCAAGTAGATATTTAGTATGCATTGCATATATTGCATAAATGCGAAGCTGGTCCATGCCAGTGACTAATGCTGTTGCTTGTCCGAATAACGTCATATGTCTGATAGTTAAGCGTGGTATGATGTTGAAGGTGAGCCAGGGTCAAAGTGTTGTGCCGTTCCTTGGTTGTCTCTCGTCACGATCATCTCCAGACTCAACACAGATGATGCATGCGTGGGACTTGTTCCTTAAATACTACGAGACTAAAGTTTGTCTTTCATATGCCATCGTTTACTTTCATTGAATCTGTTGCAATCTTTGATTTTTATTTCAAACAACAAGCATTAATTCGTGAAAACTATAACAACACCAGAAGATGAAACTGTTCTCAGCAACATGCAGTTCCCAGTTAGTGTCTTGGGTGTGCCGGGGCACAGGTGCCGGGGCATTGGCCGCCACAAGTATGTCTGATACGGAAAGCACAGATATATAAATATGTTTATACTTACGTATGACGTGTACATATATTGATGTGTAGGTAATGTACAGAATGTTTACTATAAGGTTCCAGACAGTTTTGTACATGTTTTGGATCGTGAAGTCTATAAACAGATGCTTGGTCACTGGCAGACTTGCTGTGACTGGATTGGTTACTGAGCAGCAGTAATTTACGCTGTGTGCTGTGATTAATTAGCTTGATTGATGTCTTATGGTATTCACTTTGGGTGATGGTTGCTGACCACGCCTTCTGCTGTGTGATTGGAAGGCCTTGAATCTTGATCTATGTTCCCGTCTGTCAGATGGGATTATGTCGAACATGGCACAGTTTTAGTCGGTTTACCTTTGTCTTACATAGGTCTTGCTAGGCGCAATGGGTAGAGCATTGGGCTTGCGATCTACAGGTCGTGGGTTCAATTCCTACTCAGGGCAAAGCTGTGTAACAACTTTGGGCAAGTTGTTCACACCTATATACCTCTGTTACCAAGCAGTATAACTTGGTGCCGGCCAAGGGGCAGTGATGCTCTGCAGCTGGGAAGGTAACCACCGGCCTGGCGGAAACTAATGGCATCCTACCACTGGGAGGATGACTTATAGTCACTTGCAGACTGACTGCATGTTCACCGGGATCGGCTATGGGCCCAACGCTCGGTAACGAATATGGGAAGCCTTTACCTTTTGGGCCTGTGTCCCAAGTGATAATCCATTTTTTGTCATTTACTGACCTACAGCTGCGTGGAAAAACGGTGGAAGACCCACTCACACATGCTTAGACCGTTATAATGTTTGTTTTCCCGGTTGCCAGTGGATTTTTTGTCTGCTTATTGTGAAAGAATATTTGAGGATAATTGGCACAGGTGTTTGCAGGCATTTGGCTTCCTGTCACTCGACTATCATTGTCAATGCACTTGAGGGAACTTAGGCATGAAAAAACCGGGAAAATCACCTCACCGTTTTTTTGATTTCTAAAACAAGGGACTCACTTCCTTTTTGCCGGCTCTGTGATCCCAGTACCCACAGTAAGAATAATGGAGGGATGAGTCTAAAATTGTTAACTGTTCTCTGATCACTGCTTGTTGACAGAAGCTTGAGGTGGTAGATAAGTTGGCTTTTTGAGAGTACAGAGCATGCAACTTACTCCAACAGAAGGTTCAAAGCTGAAAACTGTAAACACTTATAATAAATAACGTGATGTGAATTTAGACAATGCATCTGCCACTGAATTATACCATAATCCCAGGAGAAATTATATATAACATTACAATTTTGGAAATATATTAGTAGGTTTCGTTGCCATTCGGTTCGTATTTGAGTGCACATTGTTAGAAAATGTTTGGCTTGTATGAATGCGGACGATGAACTATGTTGTGTGAATGTGGTTGTGGTTGCAGCACGGCAAGGAGTACAATGATGCGCCGGTGAGAAAGCTGTCTCAGTCCTTCAGCCTTGACATTGTCGGCGGCAAAGCCATTACACCAAAACAGGTATAGGGCGATAATATTTTAAAAATCGAATTAATCAAACAAAATTGCTAATTAGTAATTACAAAAGACATTTACTAAATTGTAACCTATGACCAACTTTACTGTTATTACTTGTTCACTATTATTGATTAAAATTGATTGAAACCAGTCACTTAAGGATCACTAGTACGCTTTTTGTGGTGTATGATTGTGCTGCTGTGGTACATCAATAACATCGTAGTATCTAAGCAGATCACAGTATTGTGTCCACATTATTAAATTTAAAAAACGTGAAATTTTGTTCTTCACTTAGTAACAAGTAATTGAAACGAAATGCACGAGTAATGAGTCATATACATTTCAGTTGAACCAAAAATGTAATAAATTACAGTTTTTTAGTGATTAGTCAATTAATAGTCATTAAAATTATAGCCCAGTATGTTGTTATGGCATTACATAGTCTTGAGCTGTGCATCGCACTGAGTGCATAAGCCTACAAGTGAGGAACAACAGTGTGGTAGGAAGTAGTTAAGTGATTTGAGAAAGTGTTCATTTGAATAACGAATAGTAAAAATAACAGTAGTAGTAATATCCACTTCTTTAATGGTCATTAAAATGGGGGTGATGATGTTTTTCAGTGGAACTTTTTATTTCCAAAAGTTGAGAATATTGCTTTGATTGTGACGTTTGCAGACTATGCTGACGGCCATTGAAGAAATAACAAGCACTCATCGGCCACTGAAGCGCAACGAGGATTCACAGTTTAAAGCGTTTGTCTGCCTCGGACTTAAGTGAGTGTTGGTTCTGTCACAGTTAACGCGTTTCTTTTCGATCATAACAGTTATCGTACAGTTTTATGACTGACATTTAACAGACGGATCAGTACAGGTAGAACAGTACAGGTAGATACAACAGTACAGGTAGATACAACAGTACGGGTTGAACAGTACAGACAGGTAGAACAGTACAGGTAGATACAACAGTACAGGTAGAACTGTACAGGTGAGACACCTGTCATATGTCGGTACATAATTGAAGAGCATACTTCACTGAGTCAGTGCCAGCTCGGTTTTAACCGTCGTTTTCCAGGTGTTTGCCCACCCCCACCCCCTAACATAATCATGTAATCATGGTGACAGACGAGGACGTTTGATATAGCATGGAGGAACTTTTTACCTCATATGTATCCAAACCTAATGTGCTAGGCTACAAATAATTATCGGTAAATGCACAATTTGAAACACACTGTCTTCAGTTATTGGTTTGATCGCTATTATTAGGTCGACTTCTCCGAGTCGACCTAATAAAGTGGGTCTCAAATGTCCGTCCGTCCGTACGTCCACAAAAAGTTTCTTCAATTTCAATGAAACTTGGTATGTATGCAGAGGTCGAAGAGTGATGCACAGTGGTATGCAGTATGACCCGATCCAAGGTCAAGGTTAAGGTCACGAGCACCTGAAAGTCCGAAATGCGGCCATTTTTAACGGCTATCTCCTCCCCCATTTACAGTGGGGGCTGGCAAATGACCACGGATTCTTAAATTAGGGGGCAATACCTAAAGCTTATCGGGTCAGATTTTTGACTTATTTTTTGTGTCACGTGACTTTGAAGTTGGCAGTAAGTAGTTGTCGACCATCAGTCCCGTATGGGGATAATTTATTTAGTATTTTTATTTAGCACTGCTGTTTCCGTTCAAGACATGCACAAGAATGAGATGTGTGCATATGTATGAGCCTGTGTGCGTGGTTTAACATTGCTCTACCTTCCATTCCATCTTAGCAAATGAGACCAGTTTTCATCTCTAAGGCAGAGTCACAGAGTGCGAGTGCAGTTCACTTGTTAATCATTGACAGCATTCTTGACACTGTTGTCGACCGCTGTGTGGTACGGCAGCTGATTTCTGTGTTGATAGTCAAAAGAAACTTGTGACGTGGCTGCGTATACTGCTGCGTAACACGTGGCTCATTGAGTACTACTACCAGCCCTGGAGCTACGTGGTCAAAACCGGTAAGTCATAATTGACGGTTGTGACTTTGTGACTTTTATTCGTGCGTGATAGTTTGCTTTTTCGGCTGCTAAGATAGATAAGATAGATTAGTGCTGGCAAGGCTGGAGGATGATGGATGCGTGTTTGCTTTTGTTGTGTTCGGTTTAGATTTTCTGTACTAAGCCAGTCAGTCAGTCAGTCAGTTTTATTTTAAAACAAACAGACAAACCGCTGTAAGCAAATAGAAGAGAATGAATGTTAGTAATACTGTGATAAATT
>Ga0209363_1001555_pt1 | contig 11129 bp, 10 predicted proteins | sample WorMetexBAHAMAS3_FD_187385 | JGI IMG/M metagenome (GOLD analysis project Ga0209363, IMG submission 187385) | Marine gutless worms symbiont microbial communities from Max Planck institute for Marine Microbiology, Germany - Inanidrilus exumae... | ecosystem: Host-associated > Annelida > Digestive... | reverse complement strand
TTTTAGTCCCCTAAGACATCTCTGGAATGGCTTAAGCTATAGACTTCAAATTTGGTGTACATGTTGATCATAGCAAGTCCCAGCATTCTGACGACAAATTGTCCCTGAAAGGGGCGTGGTCACTGTCACGTGGCCTCTTTAATTTTTGGAAAATAAGCGAAAATATCTCGAAAACGGTATGAGATAGCCTCATAGTTTCTATTAAATTTGAATAGGAAGTCATATGCACTCTATCGAATGGTTATGTTGCCGATGACCCCTAAGCACGTTAAACCACCTCAATTTCTACATTTTGCATTGCCTTATGCATCTTCGTAATTGGCAGTCGCAAAGACTACAAGTTTGATGTTAAGGTTGAATGTGAAAGTCACAGCCTACGGACGATAAACTGTCCCTGATTGGGGCGTGGTCAGGTCATGTGACCCATTACAAAATTTTGGGGCTCCAATCATATCACTGGAACTGCTGAACCTAAAGTCGTAAAATTTTGTACACAGGCAGGCTATATCAATTCTATACAACAGGATGACATATCACCAACAAAAGGGGCGTGGTTATGGTCATGTGACTGTTTTAAAATTTTGCCATTTGTCGTGAAGCAGCGCGTCGCACGGGTTTGTCATCAACAGCTGAGCTATTTGTTTACACTGCTATGGATGGCAGTATTGTAGGGATGTAACAGATTCCATATTTTTGGAATCCGACCAGAACCGGTTTTTGCCAGATATCAGATGAGATATCTGACCGGAACCAGATGATGCAATGTACGGTATTTTCAGTATACTGAATTTCTGTGATAATGTTACATACAAATATTAATTTGCATGTGTATCACTACATACAGAAATACACAAGTAATGTTTATTTAGTTACTCAAATAACTAATGTCATTTTTTTCCTGTGCGACACCATGCTAGCATGGTATATGCTATACATCGTGTGTCCGTTTATTGATCCATCACAAGTCGGTATTCTACAAAGGTGGCTAAACCTAAGATCACAAAAATAACACGATATGATAATCCCGGGACTCTAGTTTTCTGTTGACAGAAATCTCTGCTAAATTTCAATGGGGCCACCCACATCAGAGGCACCAAACAGAGATGGGATGGGTTAAAATGACAATTTTCAACCAATATCTCGCTATATCTCAGAAACGGTGCAGGATAGTGACATAGTTACTATGGAACACTAATAGGAACTCATATGTGCTCTATCGAATGGTGCTATTTCCAATGACCTTGAGTGATCTTAACTACCTTAAACCACCCCGTTTTCGACATTTTGTGTCGCCTATCATATCTTTGTGGTGAGTGGAGGTAGAGGTTTCAAATTCTGTGTTTATGTTAACAGTAGCAAGCACTAGCCCATGGATTGCATTGCAAACCGTCCCTGAAAGGGGCATGGTCACGTTATGTGAACCATTTAAATTTTGGTGGGCACCAACCATATCTCTGGAATGGCTGATTGTCTCAGGTGCTGTCGACTTAGGTGGACGGTGTGGTAAACAGGTGACGGTCATCGGTCACCAGTTTATCACACTGACCGTCGACACCTGTGTACAACACGGTGGGCATGAGTCACTGCGACGTGCGGGTCTGGCAGTGGCAGTGGAGACTTGTTTTATTTTCAGTCATGCTTTTGATTTATTGTTTACAAGTTTAAACTTCACCAAAATGGCGGCTGCAACACTTAGTAACAAATAAGTAAAATATTTGGTTCAGATATGTGGCAGTTTACAGCTTTTCTGCCGGAGCCGGAAACAGATGTTGAAAAACCTCCGGATATCTGGCCAACCGAAACCAGATATCCGGTACATCTCTACAGTATTGCAATACATGTTGTCATGATGTTGTGAGTGTGACTGATACATACGTCGTACATTGGTTTATAATCAGGTGCTGGTATACCAACAGCTGGGCTTGCTGGTTCTGGTATGTTGCCTTTTGCATTGCGAGCACCTGGTATGGCTGCGGTTCCTCTGGCGGGTCATTCGGTGTCACCTTTGTCGAACTCAGCATTGATGACTGCTGATGGTCATGTCATCAGCCCACAGGCTCTTCAGCTGGTACTGTGTTGTTTGCATCTATTCACTATGTAATTGACCTTTGAATGGATTGCACATTGGCAAATTTCATGACTTGTTTGGTTGTTGTTTTTAATAGTAAAGGTTGTACCAGTAATAAAATCACATGAGTTTAGTTTCGGCAACGAGGTCCATATATAACTAGGTTTCACCTTAACGGGACGTAACATGACTGGCCCGCTGCATGTTGCTCCTGGGGAGTTACATGCATATGCGAGAGTTACAGATGACAGACGACAACAACAGATGACCGTTACTAGTCTGCCCCCTTCCCCCCCCCACACACACACAGACTATGTGTAGGCGGGCCAGTAATAATAGGGGAACAGTGGACAGCTGACAGACAACAACACAGCAAAAATGAACACGAGTTTACCTACAGAAAACAATAAGTCTACTAACCAACTACAGGAAAGCATACACAGCCTGCTTTCAGTGTACTTTATCATCTGTTGTAGGACTTTTCCAGATTATTTAGTCATCACAGTTCTGCTGGCATACTATCTAGTTGATGTATTTAGTTCAGTTGAACTGTATTTCAGGCAATGATGCACATACAACAGCAGCAGCAACAGCAGCTGCTGTCCGGTCAAAATGGAGCACTGTTTGGTTCACAGGCCATGTTCATGCCGTCGCCGGTGACAACCAGCTCCGCAACACCTTTAGAAAGTATGTTGTCAGTTTTTGCAAACTGAAGCCGTTGCTAAGCCAGCATACTAACTGTAACCCTTCCATAAGGAGACGTCCAGTGGCGAGTGAAGAAGCAGGGTTCGTACAGACCCTGGAAAGTCCTGGAATTTTATTGTTCAGAATTCCAGGCCCTGGAAAGTCATGGAAAAAGGCATAGGTCCTGGAAAGTCCTGGAATTATAAACCAGCAGTTCTGGAATTTTTAGTTCTGGTTTGAGTATCAATTCCTTTTAATACATTGCCAACTCTTGGGTCAAACCGAGTATTAGAAATACCTTTATACTGTTAAATACAATAATAATACAATCTCAGGTATTGAATTTCCACTTCTTTGCTGCAATGCAGATACACTGATAACTGGTTTTTGTATATGCACGTTTTTGACCTCATGCAACTCATGTTTGTGAATGGAAACGTGTCCTGGAAAGTCCTGGAAAAAAGGCATTTTGATGTCTGTATGAACCCTGGAGAAGAGATGAGGCCATTGGATGTTTTTCACTGGTTGAGTCAGTGATATGAGTATGCTTCAATGCTTTGACACTGTCGGCTGAGTGAGAGGAAGGGCGTCTGTCCTACAAGAAACCTATGATACTTATCCTGAGATGTTCTGTTCTAGAACAAATGGAGAAACAAGAGTGAGGATGAACAAGCTAACCCAGGTTTAAATGGAAAATGAAAATGATAAACAAAACGGAGGCGGAAGTGGTTGCTAAGCAGCTGATTACTGTCAAAGTAAACCAGATTATACATTTGAGCTCGAGTCTGCATGTTGGCTTCCAACGTTGCCTCATGGCATTTGTGTGTAACAGCGATGTATGTGGACTTGAGAATGATACATGTATAGATGTAAACGGTACACTTCTTATTTATATATCATGGTTTATTCATATGCTTGTGTGGCATATCAGTGTAATGATGCTGGCATTGGACAGATGGTCAAGGGATTGCACGTTTGAATCCTGGCCATGCCACTGTGATGTGGTGACTCAGAGAATGTGGTTTAGGCCCAGTTGCCTCTGTTACTAAATAGTATAATTTGGGTCAAAGGGTGGTGATGCTGAGTGGCTGGGAAGGTTAGTTAGTTAGAAACGTACAGATTAACGTGGCATAAGCAAAAGTGCTTCTAGGACACGGTACACAAACTAAAATTCCGGGAATGACTTTGTGAGAAGAAATTTTTTGATTGTCTTTTGAAGGAAGCGGGGTAAGTAGCTGTAGTGACACTGGTTGGAAGACTGTTTCATGCACGAGCAGCCGTCACACAGAAAGGTAACCATAACCAGAGTGGCACCCTACTGCTAGCTATCTACATGACTGACACACCTGCAGGCTGCCCAGAAAGCAGGATAAGCTCTGTTATTCGTTATCCATTATTGCAAACTGGTAGAACAGAAGTAATGGTTATTGCAGTAGTGTATTTTGATAACTGTGTAATGTGTGTGTGATGGCCTACATGTTAGAAGAAGTAGTTAGTATCTGCTGGTTTGTTGCGTGTGCACAGATGTGTCTCCACGGCCACATGCACCATTACCACAACCAGTGGTCACATCAGCTCGACCCGCATCGGCATCTGCTGTCGCTATGGCGGCCGCATCCACACAGACCCAGGATGACTGTCTTGAGGTCGGCTCATTGCCGGTGAATGAGTCTGGCTGCCAGACTGCGGTACATGATGGCATGAGGTCTGCCGAACCTTCATGGAATAAATCAGTTTCAGCGGTTTCAGCTCGAAACTCAGCTAGTACTGATCTCGCTGAGGTTTCATCTGGCGTGACTGACACTGCACAGAGGACATCAGCTGTAAGCATTATGGGGAATACAACCAGCATGGCACCAAGTTTCATAGATCGCCAGACTGCCAGAGTACGACCTCGCATTCTTACTCATGTCATCGAGGGGTTTGTGATACAGGAAGCCAGCGAGCCTTTTCCGGTTTGTGGCTTTATATGGTGCTCACATTATTTCTGTAGCGTTAATTTTACATTTCTTTTTATTAGTTTGTTTTAATTTGTTATGTGGTACTGTCGTGGAAGAGCAGCATAGAAGGAGCAAAGCTTCTTCCTTCAGGAGACTGTTTGCGATTGAAGAACGGCCCCCGGTTAGGGTTAGTGTGCTGTGTTCCCTTCACTGCTTTGACGCTAATGGTTGGGTGGCAGGTAAGACATCCAGCTCATTTCACTAATCCTGAGGTACTCGGGTCCTCCTGCTGGAGCAGGAGGACCCGAGGGCAATCCGTCTGATCTAGGTTCACCTGGAAAAGCAGCCGTTAAATGGAAGTAGTATGGGGGTAAAGGGGTGAAGGGGGCAGGTCTGGTACTGTGGGTGTGAGGTCCCCTGCATGCTTGTTTTTGGTTTTACCTAAGAGAAGCATTCCAAAGCCAGACCAACCCAGAAAAGATATTACACAACAAGAGTTGTTATCATTGATATGTTACAGGTACTGAAGAACAGCAATTAAACAAATCACGGCCCATCCGCAATGCAAAGGTTAAAGCCCTAACCCGAGGGTTAGGGTTAGGATTTGACCTTTTGACTTCAGGGTCAGTGCATGCAAAGAAGTATCTTTGGACTATATATCTACCAACTTTGGTGCTGATAGCTCAAACCGTTTTCCGCTTAGAGTGCCGACAGACAGACAAATGCAAATGAATGCCCTACCCCACGCCAGCAGCTATACAGCTGGCGTTGTAGTAATGTGATTATTTTTTTGTGGCAGGTCCATCACTCATTTGCTAACTCGCTGATAGAGTCTTCAGATGAAGCATCTTGCAGTTCTGCTGGCAACCAGTCTGATGAGGATTCAGACTCCTCAGCTGGTAACTGTTTGTTATTAGATACCAAACTTGAGCTGTTTGCTATGGTTTATTGCCATTATATTCATCAGATTATTTCATTGCTATTGCTATTTTATGAACGTCTGTTGGGGTGTTTGAATGCATCGACAGTTTAATATTTTATTGCAAATAGCTTCTATTATACCTGTTATTTTTGTCTCATATCTTACAAATGAAGAAATTGTAAACTACTCCATGTTGAATATCGAAAAGTAAATAAGAAATTTATATAAAGTACTTGCATGCTGTTTGTTGTGATGTTTGAAATTTGTGCTAGGGGCTGAAGGCAAGAAACAGACGTCACCTCGCACGAGCCAGTCAAAGTGCCGCCTCTGTAGCCAGCGAATTACGGACAAGTTTCGTTTGCACAAGGGCCGCAAGTTTTGCTCACAAGCTTGTCTGCGAAAGTACGGCAGTAATTCGATGGAACAGACTCCTCCGTGTTCAGCTGAGTCACCAAGAAAGCCTGCAGCTGAGGAATTTTGTTTACCTGCAGATCGTACTCGAAATGAACAGAGAAATATCATTCAAGATGCCTATCAGTCACCACAGGAACTGGTACAAATGTTTCATATTTTAGGCACAAGTGTCTAGTAATTGTCGTGATTAATGTCTGTTTTGTTATTGTGCCACAGGTTGGCTGGGGTAATGTTTTCACCTGAGTCTGGTAGCAGATAACTCAAAAAGTTGTGAGTGGATTTTTATTAGATTTAGTGAATGGGTTGACTTATAGACCAGAGAGAAGTTGTTTCATGTTTGAAGGGTTAGGGTAGCACACCTGCTGCTTGCAGGTAATAATGATTTAATGTTGCATAGCAGAGTCATGCTTTATATCAAGTCCCATTTAGTTTTGTCTTAATTCCTTGGAGCAGTGATGGCTCAGTGGTTGAGGTCATGTTGTGCACCCAGGTGACCTGAGTTTGATAAGATACCTATGTAAGTCATTGGTATGACTGGTGGCATCCAGAAAAGTGCCACAGATGCATAAAAAGGGGCCGAAGATACATAAAATGTACAATAAGAGACAAACTTTATACTAAGTACTAAATGGAATTTCCACTCTACCCTGGCACCATTTCAAGTGATCTTAGGTGACCCTTAACTACTTATTTTTGTAAATGTATGAATGAAACTAAGCTTCCAATTTGTCACACAGATTGACTACAGCGAGCTACACTGATAATTATCCCATACATTTCCCATGGGCCCTTTAAATTTTGACTGATCTGTTTTTAAAGTGAATTTATGTTAAATTACCTTGTTTATGTTGTTGGTTTACTGTACAGTTGAAGACACATGCAGCTTCAAAGCACACGATGCAGCACACTTCAGTAGACAGTGCAGTGTCAGACTCCGCATTCAATGCAGCACATGACTCATCAACATCACATCTTATGCCACTGCCATTTGTCGTTGCTTCACCGCCAAAACGTCTTGAACCCGTTGAGCGTCGCTCATCAAATGTCATTATTCCGCCGTATTCTATTGAACAGTGGACGGTAAGCCACTTTGCACGTCATCGGTTTCAATTATTGTAGACACTTAGAATGTGATGGTGTATTATGTTAGCACGGTTGAGCCTGTCTGTCAAAAAGTGTGATTCTCCAACTTTGGGCCACTGACAAGAAATTTACTTAGTTTTGTAATGTTTTGCCAAGTTTGCTTGAAAGTTGAGACCTTTGAATAGTTGTGATACGTAATTGAAATATGATCATTATAGTAACAAATGCCCATCGGTGGTTCTAGTGATATTATGCCATTAAAAAAAACTATTACTATTATTCCAGGCTTTAGCAACATACATGTAATGTCTGCTAAAATGTAACTGTCGTGTGTGGTCTCTGCGTTGTCATATGCTAATTTCTGCAGTCCAGTCTGTCCCAGAAATTTTTTTTTATACTTTAGGGATGTGAGTGACTGAAATTTCAGCATTGAGAGTTATGCCAAATTAATTTTGAATTTGTCTTGTGCTGTATCGTTGCACTAAAGAGACATCACATTACATCGGCCCCGGCCACTCGGTTTTGATGATGGCCAATGCAGATGAGTAGACTACTGGCTTGATTTGCATGGCATTTGATGTGTAGTACTGGCGTAGAACTACAGAGCTGCGGTCGTCTGCAGGGTGGGGGCTTATGCTAACTGCAGACAAAAAACAGACAAGAGGGAGGGAGAATGTACAAACTACATGTTTTTGTGGATGTCTTTTATGGGTGCCTGGCCTCTTACGGAACAAGTGAAGAAAGAAAACTAAGGGGAACTGGCTATCCAACTTTCACTGAAAAACGCCATTTAAACGAAGGTGATGTTTACATTTTGCGGAAATGTTAGTAAAATCTGTTATTGCTTGCGTCACAATAATGATGCTGTGTCGTATCAGTTTTTCATTTGATTGCTAAATGGAGCAAAAGACAGGCCGTGCTGATGACTAGATTGCTTTGGTGGTATACACATTGATCCAAATGTAACACTCATTTGCCTATTATTTTGGGCGTGGTTTTTTCTGTAGTAATACCAAAGCTTATCATTGTGTATTCTTAAGAAAGCTAATCGACTTTTAATGACCACATCGATGGAGGTGTCCATCATTATGCTGCTGCAGTTGACAACTTACCTCCTTTGTGGTCATAGTCGTTGAAGTCCAGTAGCTTTCTGTAGATTGCAAATTTGGTAATACTGTTTATATAGACTAGTAGTCTATAGTTTTAACGTGATTTTGCAGGTGACAGATGTGTTCGAGTTTGTTCACTCACTACCAGGCTGCACAATGTATGCTGACCAGTTTCGTCGTCAGGAGATCGATGGACCAGCACTCACGCTGCTTACTGAAGATCATCTCATGACGACACTTGGTGTCAAGCTAGGCCCAGCACTGAAAATCTGCTCGTATATTCGAGATCTTCGTGAACGTACAGCTGACTGACTGAAGTGTGAAACTGAATGCCGTATGCCTTTTGTGTTAGTGTAATCTGTTTAGCTTTAGCAGAACTACAGAAACTATTAAATAGCTAATAATTATTAGCAATAAGTTTATTTTGTTTTGTAGTTAGTAATTACTGGTAGTCATTAACTGCATTAACAAACGTGTGTATACTGACTTATGTTCCATGGCCAGTCTCCAGTACAAAACTGAAATTGAATCAGATGTTGACTGGGCATTAATTTTGATATGGTGAACTTTTAAGTTATTTGAAACATTATCAGCAAATGCTAAAAAACAGGAAACGTTTGTATGTAGTTAGCTGCATTGCAACAAATGTACATATTGATCGTTTTAATCATGTATGCCATTACTGAACACCAGGGTATATTGCTATATAAAATTACTCTAATACAACCAAATCATCATGCTGTTCATCGACGTTTCGGCTTCACGTCGGAAGCCTTTATCAGGACTCACGGTGTCGGTCGTCAGTATGTAAAAGCTTGTCCCATATGTGGCTCAATTGGTAGCTCCCCTCATCTCAGTTCATGTTGTCGGTCTTCCTGATCCATATGGGACAAGCTTTTACATACTGACGACCAACACCGGAAGTCAGTCCTGATGAAGGCTTCCGACGTGAAGCTGAAACGTCGATAAACAGTATGTTAATTTAGTTGTATTAGAGTAATTTTATATAGTTTTTGTGTCAACCTGATGAAACTTTTCACAGAACCAGGGTATATTAGTTTTGTATGAACAGTCAAAAGATGTTTAAACTATTTGGTTTTTTTGCTGTCCAGTAATGATGGCTTCAAAAGCTGGCACATTCCGTAGTTTTAACTAGTTCTGCAGGATGTGTAAAAAACGCCCGTGGCTCATTGGTTGAGGCAGTGGATTCTCACTTGTGTGATGTAGGTTTAGTTTTCACTGTCACTGCTGCATATTAGTGGTGATGTCAGGAAGATTATATGGCAAAATGACAGCGATGCTTTATTTTGACCCTTTTGGGGGAGCAAGTTTGTTATCCTCAGGTCTTGATCTCTGTTCTTGAGATTCTTGCAGATGTTTTTGCAGTCTTCAAGAACAGTCTTGCTTGCACAACTTGGGTAAAAGATAAACGCTGCCCATACTCGTTACTGAGCATTGAGCCCAGTGCTGATCCCGGTGCACGGGCAGTCATCCCTCAGGTGACTAAGTTATCCACCCGGCAGTAGGCTGCCATTACATTCTGCTAGGCCGCCGATTACCTTCCCAGCTGCAGAGCATCATGCCCCATGGCCAGTACCAAGTTATACTGCTTGGTGACAGAGGCACATAGATGTGAACAACTTGCCCTAGGTTGTTACGCAGCTTTGCCCTGAGTAGGATTTGAACCCACGACCTGTTGATCGCAAGTCTACCGTTTGTGCCATCGCATCACTTGGGTAGTGCACCGTAATTTAAAATATGCCACATGAGGTTTCTTTTCACTTGATAAGTATTTCAGTTTTACTACACCTAATGCCGGTGTTGCCAAATTTCATTTACATAATTAATATTAGATATATTCATTGAAATATTGCTGCTCGGAGGGGTTTGTTAGAGATGTCTTGATGCTTGTTGTAATTTTGACTTGATAATAAAAGTTGCTTTTTCAGTTGAGTGAATTATACTCCCCATGTTGCAATAACGTCCGTGTATATTGCTGTGTCGGCATAGTGGCTGGTCTGTCCAGTAGTGATGGTCATATTAAAATAAATTAGCCCCGTACAGGACTGGCGGTCAACTCTTAACAACTGACGTTTGTGCCAAGTTCAAAGCCATGAGACAAAAACTAGGACAAATATCAAAAATCCGGCCGGATCAAATTTAGAAATTGTGCTGTAGTGGTCAGTTGCCAGCTCCCATTGTAAATGGCAGAGGAGATAGCTTCCAACTGTGAAAGGTCTCCGCCATTCCAGAGATACTGTAAAACCCTTTATGTTCGCATGCCATTTCGCGAGTTTAACAAAGCCGCGAAATTAAAGGGTGTGAATATTGATACTGTACCAACGTTAATTGGCATTACTCGTGTTGGAATTGTGCGGCTTGAATTTGCCAAAATAAAAGGCACCAACATAATTGTGCATGCAAAATCGCCAACTTTTAGGACAGCCAAATTAAAGGGTTTTACAGTATAGTCGAAAATTGCAGTTTGTACCTACATGTACTCCATGTCTATTTAGATTCGGTGACGGTAAGTACCGCGCTAGCATAGCCTTGCGCGGGTAACAAGAAGCTCAGCTATCGCCGAGAGACCCACGCGACGCTCTGTGTCATATGGGATGTTGATGAATTATGCATTAATAGGTGGAATCTGCAGGACCAGCGGATGGTGGATGCACCCAGCATCAGCACATTTAAGTCTAGATTGTGCTATATCAGGGACAACCGGATGAGCTTTTTCATGGACTAGTCCGCTGAGCCCTAGGCCTTCCTGGTTGCATCGTCTGCCGGTGAGGCTGCACAGGGTATAAATCAAATCAAATCAAATGATGTTTATTTCAGACAACTCGGTCCATATCAACTAGGCCTAATAATAATAATAATAAAATGAGCTAAAAGAAAAAGTAATACTG
>Ga0209363_1001554_pt1 | contig 11131 bp, 5 predicted proteins | sample WorMetexBAHAMAS3_FD_187385 | JGI IMG/M metagenome (GOLD analysis project Ga0209363, IMG submission 187385) | Marine gutless worms symbiont microbial communities from Max Planck institute for Marine Microbiology, Germany - Inanidrilus exumae... | ecosystem: Host-associated > Annelida > Digestive... | reverse complement strand
TCTTCTCACTCCTACTAGCACACTGCCTGGCCCAGCGCCTCTGAAGTTACGACCATATGGCGCTATACAAATGTGTATATTATTATTATTATTATTATTAACAACAACCACACTTCCTATCAGTTGCATTACAGGCATCTTATCTACACCTGTCCTCTGAAATGGACATTCCAACAGTAATTCTAATTGCAACAACAAAGTCTAACCATCAACCATAACCCTAACTCACCTTTATCAAAGAATACACACAACACTTTCACAACAGACATGTGGACATATCTGCAGTGCAGCAGCCTACACATGGCAGGCACCAAGCAGGCTGTTAGCCACCAAGCAGGCTGTTAGCCTGCTTGGCACTGCATGCAGTCTGCTTTGTGATGACACAATTTGTCCGTTGTCCGAACATTAGTTTCTACATTCTAACATCATTGCAAGATGTTGCTTCAGTGCTTTGACACGGCTGATTGAAGGTTCTCTTCCAAAGCCAATGCTGGAAGAAAACTGAGGAGGAACTGACTAACCCAAGTTCATCTGGTAAACGGTCGTTAAAGTGGGAGAGGAGCGATTATCATAGTCAGCACTGTCGTTTGCATTTCCAAATTGGATTCACTAAAGGATAGATGTGAAATCCTAATGCCGAGATTTTTAAAGAAACAGGTCCTGGCTACCAATGCCCTACGCCACTACTTATTACCTGAATGACGTGATAATGACACTATCTATAGCTTGGGAAATTCGCAACCCTTTTCTTCATTCAGAGCCCACACAAATAAGTGTCATAAATCTTTCCTCCCCCACTGTGTGAAAAATTTCACATAGGCCTATATGGTATCTAGTCAACTAAATAACTGTATATCGTAAGTGACAGGCGCACTATGACCACGATTCCGTATTGTATGTCTTTCTTTTAATCGTATGTCTTTGTTTTAATTTTCTAATGTTTTATTGTACTTTATTGGACATTTCGTACTATGTTTGTATATTGCATCTGTTTCAATCCAGCTTATTGCTGCAATATGAAGTAAATCATTCATTCGTTCATTAGCTCAATATATATTGTTACAATTATTAAGATCCAAAATTAAATTCTACATCACTTTGCACTGTCAACATCTGACTTCAAGCACAACTAGTAGTAAGAGAAACTGAACAAGAGGAAAAATGAACTGATGGGCAGGCATTACTGGAACAACATGATACATACCTTAGCATTTGCTATATTCTCTCTCAGTGCCCGGACTGTACACCTGGACAATGATGCGGCAGCACCATCAGCAGCCAGGTGAGACCTCAACACACAATAAGCAGCATACACTATACCTATATGATGGACAGGGTATAGACACCAGCATATAGGGTGCTAGGCATATGCACTGCAGACGTGGCACATCATGAAAACATTAATATGTCCATCATGTGACATACAAGTTAGATGCAAAAAGAAAGAAATTTCCCAGGAAAATGAAAAAGTACCAATTATAATGAGTAGGCTACAGACAAAAACACTGCATGTCAAAAGTGAATAAAGGAATTGTCAGTTGGATTTCTGAAGAAAATATGCATACAAGTGTTGTAATTTAATTTCGTTGGGTGCATTCAGAACTTTTTTTGCTTAAACATAGCATTTTGTTAATCTGATTATTTTGACACAGTGTCTATGATGACCAGAACTCCTCTAGGTGCAACAAAAATACAGAGTTTAACAACATACACTGTGCAATTCTAAATGCATTATAGCAGCACATCAATCGCCACAGAGCCAATATTCTGACAAATAATATCACCTGACTGGAACGATGCCTCGAAAAAGTCAGTCACTGAATGTCTGCAAACCGCCTCTAACTAAATGCTGCCAAAAATAAACTACTGTGGGTGGGTTCGAAGCGTCGTTGGGCATCAAGGTCTGTTGTTACAGATGGACTCAGATACTGTCACAGCATCCAATCATGTCCGCATGATTAGTTTCTCGGCTGATATCAGCATGGACAAACATGTTTCCTGCTCATTAACATGTATTAATACTAATAGTGAATTACCTTGTAGCATGTCCAGAACGAACTATCACTGAACACTTGTACATCGACTGTAGTCCTTGAATTAGCATTACTCCATCACCGTCTGACTTTATGAAGTCTTCTTGTGACATACCTATGAAGTGAGACAATGCATCAGTTACAGTTAACACTTGGGTTGGTTGCTTGGTTTGAGTTTAATGGCACCTTTGCCACAATTTACAATACATCGTGCCTTTAGTGGTTAACATTCAGTAACATACAAATAAGAACTCAGCAAATGACATGCCTCGATGTCAAAATGGAAAATGCCAAGCCTGATCAAGAAAAAAACATTCATATTACTGTCATTGACAAATGCAATGCCCACAAATTAACACATAAGCAAATCAAACAAGCTATCATGCAGGACAGCACTGTACAACAAAACTCAATGAACCAGCTGGGGCTCAAACATAACACACAGATTAGCATGGGTGTTGAACTAAGGTACAAATGCTAGGCTACCACAATGCCATGACTTTACTAGTAACTGAAACAGAAACTGCATGCGTAAACTACATTGCATACTATTGTATACGGAAAACCCATCAATCAGCTCAATCTTTCTTTCATATTTTGGTAGTTGCAATCAGCCACAACATCAGGTTAAAGTACTATTCCCAACAAACGTAAAGGCAGAATGGCAAGCAATATGATATCCATAGCAAGATTAAGCGGAAATTCTGCCCAGTATTATCCTGCAACTGGAAATGTACATTAAAGGCTGCACAGATTTGTTGTTATCAAGGTGTACGAGGCATTTGCATGTAAAGCCAATGAGAAATAATGCTGAGTGGTGGAAGGACAGGACAGTGTTGAGATAGCAATACTACTAATGTATAGTACTTTTGGTTTTTGTTCAACTCGTCTACTTTTCCAGAGTTATTTCAGTTCAGCCAAGTCTGCAAGGAGGAACCTTTGGGAATTCTGGAGCATAACTTACAGACAAAATGTCCTTCCCTTTGCTCAACCAAAATATCAAAGCACTGAATAAAAATAAAGAAAACAAGGTGGTAAAACACGTGTGGCAGTAACAGTATGTAAGACTGGCTTGTGCAGACAACAACTGTCTGAAACAATTTATAACCATCAAAATATAAAACTATGACATTATTTCACTTTATCAGTACATTACCTGGTAAATGCAGATCCAATGTATCATAGCAAACGGCTGCAACATACTTAGACTGGACTTGGCGTTTGACTGATATTACATCATCTGACAGTCCGAATAGCATGATGGAACTGGCAGAATCAGAAAAGTGTGCATCCACCAAATGCCGACTACAAAACAGTCACAGTCAAACTCCTGATTCTGCAGTCTACTTTTCTGCTACAAACATATACTCATGGTAAGCATAATTAACCTCACAATCCGCAAAGTTTTGTAACACAGCATTAAAATATAGCCAACATATGTGGGTTTTTCTCGATATGTGAGGGTATACACTTTAACACTTTCACGTGCATTTATAAATTACGAGGGCCCTTGGCCCTAAAGCTACTACTGTGTGCTCTGTTCACCCCTTGCTGCTGCTCAGGGAATGCGAGTTCGTGATTTACAGCTGCACCATGGATGCCAGCAGCTGTGGCATGTGCTAGGCCACTCGCAAGTCCCACCCAGTGTGACCTACAGTGTAACTGACGGATATCTTACCAAAGTTAGTTGCATAAGATGTCAAATGCAATTCTTGCAGCATCTCTAACTTCAAAATTACAAACTAAAATACCAACAGCAAAATGTAATTCAAAACTCATGAAACTGAAAAAGTAAGATGACATTAATACAATGTTTATGTCAACTATGATGCAGCAAATGCAAAGTAACACACTAACACTATGTATTGTTTAGATGTCCTTAATATTAGTATTCTACTATTCAGAAATGAAAACAGAATGCTACGCACCTGGCTTCCTGTTGAATTTCACTCTTTTTAAAACACAGCACAACATAGACTCCACGTCTCAGTTTCACATTGTGACTAATCATGCTGTTCTCTTCAAGCATCTTACCCAGCTTGTCAAGAGCAACTTCAAGAGCATCTGCACAGCCCTCAACAACCAGCCTCATGTTTGCTCCATAATCCACAGAAATCCGCAGCAGAAGTGTCGAGTGAAGATTCTCAATGCATTCATTCCAAACAGCAGACTGCAACAGCCTGGTGTGGTGCTGTTCCATCCGCCGAAATTTGGTAATCAGCAAAGACTCTATTATGCATTTAACTCTAACTAATCTCTCCAGGGAATCTGTCATAATCATTGGCACTGTATCTTTAACAAAGAAGACGGCCACTAACTGTTCACTTGCCAACTGTGCATCCAGCCAGTCTTCACCGATTTTGGTTGACAGAAGTTTAGCACCGGTCTCAGAAATGCAGATACTGGATGTAATAAAGTTGGCAACCACTTCATGCAGCTTCCTCTCAGCAAGTTTGACATCATCATCTGTGCCAGATATCTTCACCAAACTTTTATCCAACTTGACATGAACATCTGCTCTGAACTCCAACTGGTTGCTAAGGATCTTCTTATAAATAAGCTGCACTTTTTCACCTGCAAAGGGAATTTTTTGACACCGATTCTTTTCCAACACAAGATGCTGACTGCAGTCAGCAAGTTCTTTACATGGTGATTCAACAGCAGGCTTATCAAGATCTTTGTACTTGACATCATCTTCTCTGTTCTTTCCTGAATTTATCGTTAAGTCTTTGACAGACCTTTTTTCTCTAGACTGTGAGGAATGACTGGAACTAGCTGTATCTGTGAGGCTGCAAGCAGCATCTGATGGCTTATTAAAATTTGAATCCAACTCTGACACCTGCTTAGTCTGCTGCACATTGTCACGTGAACACCACCATTTGGTCAAAATGTCATCATCATCTTCAGCTTTGACACTAGAAGACATGGCACTGCAGCTGTGAGACAGATCACCGTTTAATCATCAATGAGGAATCACTTGAACCTGTTGGTTAACCACAACAATTATTTTCGGCAAACTTTCATTTCACAGCTTGTGGCTGTTAACATATGTATTTGGTATTTAACAGTGTAGGGATGTATTCCTAAATAAATAAGAAACTCAATTGATGAGTTTCGCTAAAACTAATAATAACTCGAATGGCAAATATAATCAATATAGAGATTATCTTATAAACTAGTAACAACAATGATCAATAATAAACTGCCTAAGTAAAACTAAATGCTGTAATTGCTAGACAACAGAAAAAGCAGCAAAAATGAAAACTGCCATGAGTGCTTATCTCAAGGCAACTTCTGCTGTAATGATGGAAATCTCCAATACAGATCATAGAAACACACTTCACAAAGACATCAGAAAAAGTGAAACATTTGTTCAGAAAGAGTTAGTACAATTTCTTTGCGATATCGTTACAAACAACATTCAATCACTCCATTCCAGAAAACTCTCGAATCACATCAAATCAAAACTCCGATCAGCACCAATACAGCGAATGTCCACTCCTCAAAAAGAATAATTCAACTTTAATTCTAGCATTTATCTTGCTAAAATCTTCGTGGCAATGAGCCACAACACATCATTACTTCTCCCAACAAGTTCGAATGAATACCAGCAGGAAGCCGTTATCATGCTGCCATGGCTACCTCCGCAAAAAATAAGTTAAGCAAATAACAAGCACAACTGAAACTCGAAAACTCTTTACAAATAGTTCTTTCCTTCACAAGTCATTTGGCAACTGACATTTCAAACAACAACATGGCTGTAGCACTGTAAACTAATTTGGTAAAATATTATATGGTCATAATCGCTCTCCTCTGCAATACCCTTACTAATCCTCCCTACTACTCAACCCATCTCCTCTCTTATTCCTCCATTCCCGTCACCTCAAACTACTTCTCTCTCTATACCGATCCCCACCCTCCTCACCCCTCCCCTGCTGTCCTATTATAGAGTTTATGGTTACAAGACGGACAAAAGATCATGATTGCTGGACATCTTGTAGACAAACCAACTTGCAGACAATCAACTTGTTGACAAGTTGTATGCTAATACTTTAGGATAACTTTCTGAACACTGCCGACACACACTGTACAGCAACCATAAAATATTTGAATTATCTTCAATGTAGTTACATACTTTACATACTGTATATGGCATAATTAGAAAGCAAGTTATATACTTATTGGACAGCAGACTATCCATGAGTTGATGTCCGCAAGATGACCAGATACCGAGGTCATAGGGGCATCTTCATAATTATGATGTTTATTTGCCACACAGGCAGTAAACAAAATAAAAATAATAAACACTTTAAAATAAGTGTAACAGAGGGCACCTTTCACAAAATGTATGCAGCTATTATGGTAGAATATTGGGTTGGTACATACCGGTAATGTGGAGCAGAGAAGGAATGCAGAACCTGCAAACACTAGGTCCAACCGTCTTGTTACCCCTTGAGGCGGCGAATGGATTTGTCCGACTTTGACCCCATCCAGTATATGCTTCCTTCTGCCCACCCGAGTCATCCCCCCCAACGGCATCTCGATTGGTTCAGCCGACAGACAAAATACGCTACGTGTGACATCTGTCGCAATAGGCCGCATCTATGATATGCATGCAATGCGGCCTAAGAAGGCTAGGGAAATAAAATCGAAAGTGAAACTAGCCTTTAAACAGCTTCACACAACAACGCATATAATTATGTTAATATCATCATACCCAATACTGTACAAAATTAACATGCCTATCAACTGCAGACTACCTTCTTTAACTACAAATTAACATTACAGCTTCACAACACAAAAACACGTAAACAATACCACATAACATAAGAGCTCAAACGTTTTCCGTAGAATATATACAAGCTTTGATATAATTATTAGGGAAGAGGCTATCATGTAATTTTGTAAACGTTTACAAACTTTTAAAAGCTTACGTCCCGTGACTGCCGTCCCATTACGAATTCACTGGTACACATTAGTCATTACCACGTTACCTACTATCACGATAACAGCAACATAGTAAGCAATAGCCAGCCGCCTACATCTGGAGCCCTGACGTGAGGTAACAGCCTCCAATAAAGCTCATAATGCTCATTCATTAATTCATTAATTCATTAATTTTGCGTGTCGCAAAAATCTCACGTTGTGTTATCAACTGCTGTAAATTTTTAACTTGTGAGCACCCAATTTCGCCATTCCGCCATATTCGTGTACACTATCGTGTAATTTTGTAAACGTATACACGATCATTACTTACAGTGTATATTGTGCCTCCCTTATATGTAATGTACGGTTACCGGTTGGCGTTTTAATACCGCAACGGGCCTAACGGCGTAACGCATAAACATTTTTTTGGAATTATTCCGCCAGATGCCAGAAAATTGTCGTAATAAACTATCAATTTATCAGTCGATTGCATTGTCCAACAACTACCATCAACAGTGCAGTGCAAGGTCGCCTAAGTGCCAATAAGCTACATTCTACGCTCAGTACGCTGGGAATTTTTGTGTCATTGGAAAGCCCAGTAGTCACTAAATCCGTTTTCTGTTTCTGTTTACTTAAATCCTAGCTGTGTCTAGAAGTCTGAAACCCGACTTGGAATTTGACTAAATCACGGGAATTAACAGTCCCACTGGAATTTCCAGGAATTTTGAATATTTCTCAAAATTGTCATTTTTCTGTATTCGATACATTACTTAAAACTCATCTTTTCGACTTGTTTTTGAATAATTTGAGTGAAGAGCATAGCACTCGACACAGGCAGTACTGCAGTAGGTTTTGGCGGGTGACGGGTTTGAGAGAGGGAGTTATAGATTACAGACAGCTTTTCTGTCAGCTATTGGCTACCGTTCATTATGCGGTAGGTTTGAACATCGTCGTTAGGGTTTAAAGATAGGATTTCCCGACTTGGAGTGAGTGAAATTTTAGGTTGTGTTCCTAACATGTAGCCACATCGTTTGTTAAATTTGTTTTCGATCTAGTTTTCGATGAACTGTGGAATGGATTTATAATTGCTGAAGTTTTAGTACATGAGACGTGAACGAAGCTCAATATCGACAGAATGGCACAAGATAAGATTGACGACGTTTGTTTTACATCTAGACTGTTGATAACAGTGAGTATTAAATTAACGAAGTGTCTATACACACGGCCGGCCGTGTGATGTTCCACTGCCGTTTGACTATACACACGGCCCAAAAATAATCAAACACGCAACTCTATTGTTTCTTTATTTCTGTTATGCCCCCAAAGACGTAGCCCCTTTTTCTTATATATCCCCACAAAAACCCTCGTTCAGTTGTTGTTGTTGGATTCTCAAAACGGCCTCAATGCGCCGGATTCCACACTTGGTGATAATTTCTTCTCTGGTTATTCCACACTTTACAATCTTTACTGGAAAGCCATACACTGGAATCACACTGAATAGTTATTTTTCTGGTTATATAGTGTTTTATTAATGCCAAGGTAACGGCGTGGCACCACCGATCATACTGAAGAACAAAAAACTGCAAATGGTCCAGCCACTGATCCAGTGATTAGTGTTATCTTTCAGTGATAAAGTATGAACTTACTATCGAATTCGTGTCAGCAAACGGGTAAAAAGTCAGAAAACGGAAAAACGGGACCACCCACGATCCCCGCAACCGCGCCTCCGCAAAAATTTATTTTATTATTGCGATTCAACCTTGCTATGTGTGTCAACAAAATGCGTGTAAAAAATATAACCGTTACTGTGTCGGTTAGGGTTAGTGTTACGCTTAGGGTCAGTTTAGTTTGATTTGTTAGCAGTAAGAGTTTGGCGACGTCAAGTGTCGCCATCTGCCGGCCGGCCATGTGCAAGTTGACTGCATTTGGCTGTACACACGGCCGGCCATGTGTATAGCATATTTGTACTTTTTGACTATAAACACAGCCGGCCATGTGTATAGCATCGTTCTGAAATTAATACGCTATACACGGCTGGCGCTGGCCGTTTGTGAATCAATCAATCAAGACTTTATTGCAGGTTGACAAACCGCAACGAGACAGAATAAAATGATTACATTTGCTGAAAATGAGATTAAAATAAGATGGTTGCCCATCACAGCTGTCACGTCTTGAGACAGCATTTTCACTGTCTTGGTCTTGGTCTTGAAGTGATGCATCTGTTTACTTGTCAGGTGTCTTGAACTGTCTTGGTGTCGAGACACAAGCAAGACCGAGACAGTAACTGTCGAGACCGAGACCAAGACAATAACCCTCAACACCAAGACAGTGAAAATGCTGTCTCAAGATGAGACAGTGTCTCAAGACTTCCTGTCACTAGTGTTCATACAATCTCCACTTTTCTGAATTTCCCGCATTTGCTTTTTCACATTTTCTACCTCTGCATTATTGTGCCGTGTTTTCCTGTATCACATTTTCATGTCTCACATTTTCATCGTCCTTGACATCTCATCTCCTGAAGCTTTCTGTATACCCAAAAAACACTAAAAACAAATTGAGTGAATGTGGATGTGATTTGTGACAATTTCATGCACAAGTGTGCACGTGGTACTTGCACATCATCAAATTGATTGACCACATCTGTCCTCTTTGCATATGTTACAAAATATTTAGAAGTTGAATTAGTATAGTGATTGATAAAGATTGGTGTAAATAAAATTTGTTGCAACATGTTTTATTTGTGTTTAATACAGAGATAGACTTTGATTTGGCTATTGACGACAGTTTGTTAGAACAGACATTTCTGGCAAAATGTGCTCTTATATAATGCTTCAGTGTTTATGCTATTGATTATTTTATAGAGCAGAGTTGCAGTGGATAAGTTACAACTGATTATATACTTGGAAAATGTTACACACATCGATAATCTTGAAGATGCTGTGGAACTTAGTTCTGACAAGTTGAGGGCAATTGTTACACTTACATCTCCAGTGAATTGTAAGTATCTAATGTCATTTTAATTTTTAACATTGTGTATGCTACGCATATTTGAACTGATGATATGATGTTGTTCTTTTTTACCTGTAGCTGTGTAAAGACTGAATAACAAACAAAATGTATTGCAGAATGTGTTTAATTTTTAGACAACAGTGCATTTATTAACAAGTCAGATGCAAAAAAATTGAACAAAACAACTAATAAATTAAATGAAGCATCAAAATTGCATATTTTATGTGTGTGATGAATGGAATTGCCTCACATGAAAGTTAAGAGTGAATAATAATTAAATTTAATAACAGTAATTTAGATGTTAAATTATGTTTGTTACATTTAAGAAATTATAAAACATCAGCCGTTCACAACTCAAGCTACAGCTTGTGACGTGTCTGTACCATTGTGCCATGTCACCTTCTCTGTAACTGGTCTGATGGCCTAGAACTTCTACTGAACACTGTTTGTGATTTGACATGTTCTTTTGACAGTTTCTTTCGTTATTTAAAAACTTTTCTTTTCTCAGTTTGCTAACATATACAATGCATAAGAGACTTTGCAACTCTGCACTATATAAATTTACAACTGACATTGACATTAGCACCATAACGTATTGCTGCATGGTTGTTATGCTTGCAGGCAACATTAATAAACCTCAATACCTCATATTTGCCAGCAGTTTGTTGTAGTGTTGTTACAGTGGCAGGAATTTGCAACCTGGTTGGTGGCGGTGTTTTTTACATGCCACCGTGGTGGCGGTGCTGCGCCGGTGGCGGTGGCGAATATCTGTCTGTGTCATGGCTAGGGTTGTTAATTGGAAACAGGTGGATGTGCAACTTTAGATCATTCCGGGTTTTCTGGGAATGCGCTAATTGCTGACTGCACGCGATGGTGAGGGTGCACTAAGTGAGACCGTTGCTAGGGTCTGACTCAGTACAATGCCTATACTGTCCCTGCTGCCCTGGCAGTCCTGTCATTTGCGAGTTGGGTAGTGGACGGGCTTGGGGGAGGGCGTTCGGTGTCGCCAACTGATCTCGCCGTACGTTCACTTTCACATGTTAACACAGGGATCAAATGATGCTGCGGAAGTGAGGGGCAGTTTTCAGGAAACAGCGCCAAGAAAGACCGCCGAGAACACTGTAAAACACCGCGATGGAGGTGTTGGTTCAGCGGTAGCTAAC
>Ga0209363_1001553_pt1 | contig 11132 bp, 6 predicted proteins | sample WorMetexBAHAMAS3_FD_187385 | JGI IMG/M metagenome (GOLD analysis project Ga0209363, IMG submission 187385) | Marine gutless worms symbiont microbial communities from Max Planck institute for Marine Microbiology, Germany - Inanidrilus exumae... | ecosystem: Host-associated > Annelida > Digestive... | reverse complement strand
GTGGGGGCACAGTCTGGAAATCTTGCTCAGGGCAACAGAAACCATAGATCCGCCTCTGAATCGATTCAAATTAAATTTTCCGTCTAGATCGCCGCCTTTGGTGGATATCGATTGACCGCGGCATCAATATTGGTCTAATGATTCTGGATAGGTGGGGTCTAAATTTGCACATCGGTCTGTCATTAACTTCAGCACTGGCTTATAACATGTGTTACCATGCATAGCATGGCGTAGCGGTAAACGGCGTTGGGCGCATCATCGAAGTTAGCCTATAGCCAAGTCAAGTTTATACTGAACAAAAACGGGTCTGGAGTCTGACATATTGCATACTTGATAAGATAGTAAAATACACACAAAACATATTAGCATTTAAACGCACCGCGGTGCTATTACAAACGGTTAACATGACACTTATCATGATCACGTGAGGTTCACACTACAAAAATTGATTAGGTAAGTGTTTGGAACCGTTCTACTCTACGTCGACGTCGGGCCGGTTAGTACTGGGATGGATGACTGACCGCCTTCGGCCGTGCAAACGTCAACACGTGTCACACCTGATTGTCTATAAGTCTATTATAAAGCGCTATACAAATCTCCTATTTACTTTTCCTGAGCTAGCCGACGGTAAGCCAAATTTAAGCGCCACGCAGGGCACAACATGCATCAGAAATATAGAAGTGAAATATATCGAAGTTGAAGTTGAACTTGTTCTTTTAAGAAAATAGTGGGAACAAGAAATGATGTATAACTATCAGGCTAAAATTTCAGGAACCGGAAGTAGAAGTGTTATAACATAAATTGGAAAGTTTTTGTGCACATAATTGTTAATAGGATGTGGGCATAGAGGCTAGCGCCTGTGCCCATAATCGTCATTGCATTGCATTGCAAAGGCACATCACGTAACTTAAGGCCTTTATTGACTGTCGTTATTTATTTGTCGATCTACCTCTTTATCTTTACCAGTTTGAACGCATTTTCACTAACCCCGTAGCCTGGATTTCAGTTTCTCTGGCAGTTAGGGGCTTAGCCGGTTAGCCCCTCCACACGCCTCCAGTCCCCTTGTTACACTAAAGCAGTTTCAGTTACTGTAATTTTACATTCCGTGCTTCACTAGTACAGCTTAAATATTTTACACCAGTCGTTTGTTTACATCAAGCTAGGAGACATCAAGGGTCTTAGATATTCTGATTTTTTACGTACATGATTTTTTTTCTGTAAATTTGCAATAAATATTGTAGTTGGTGATGTAATTAATTTAATTCCAGTGTGATTTTATTATGAATACTTAGGAAGATTTATTTGTTGTGTACAGTGCAGTTTTAGGCCGGTTCTGCCTAAAAGTCGAAATTCACGAAATCCACAGCCAAACCAGTAATGCTAAAAGTCGAAATCCACCTACAAGTGGCAAATGTACGAAATCCACCTGCCTAAAAGGTCTGCACATAAAAAGAGTAATAAAAAAGATTCAACACTAAAGCAGATCTCACGATGCACTGCGATCTAATAAGGGTTTATTCACATCGAATGCAGTACGTTGCGTTGCGGTGCAGCGCGTTGCGTCGTTACTGTCATAGTGCATCGGCAGTTGAAGTCGACACAATGTGTCGTGTCGCTACATGACATGACATGAAATGACGTGCTGCGCCACATGAGGAACACAGGAAGGTTACTGGACGAAGGCCGCCAGGCCTATATATCCAGATCTTGACTGTAGGTGTATGCAGAGAGTACCAGCTTCGGGGAAGTTGAGCCTTGAAGTCATACAGAAACTCCTGGCATGCCCAATGTTTATCAAGACGATTCTCGAATGTCGATACACTCGGTGCGTTGACAACATCATCCGGCAACTTACTCCATCATCCAGCTACTCTCACAGCGAATCAGCACTTTCTGCAATTCAGATGTGACTGTAGTAGGTACAATTTCCAGGTGTGACCTCTGGTACTCGGATAGATGCACTGTTGTAGGCATGGAGCTGCTTCGGGGTCATAGTATCCATGGAGTATCTTGTATACCTTGATCATGTCGCCACAAGCTCTCCTGTACACCAGGGTAGGTAACTTGAGCCGCTGTAATCGTTCTTTATATGTCAAGTTGCCAAAACCAGGAAGGATCTTTGTCGCACGTCTTTGGACACCTTCCAGCGCCTCGACTGACTTAAACTTGTATGGGCTCTGGTTTGATCTGCCAGCAGGTAGATGATAAGACGTGCCTGTAGGTCGATGTTTATTACATCTGCTGACTGTCATGACCTTGCATTTCTGAGCATTGAGTTTCAACAGCCAGTGGTCTGTCTATGCATCAACCGCACAAATGTCAGACTGTAGACGAGCTGTATCAGCATCTTGAGTGATTCCATTGAAGAGTTTCATGTTGTCGGCAAACAGGTATGCAGTGCAGCTGAGGTTGTCGACAATGTCGTTGATGTAAATCAGGAAAAGGATGGGGCCAATGTGAATGCTGTCATTAACACTGTTGTTTGATTATTTTGTGTGTGTTGTGGATTTTGACATTTAGGCAGGGATTTCGTACATTTGCCACTTGGTGGTGGATTTTGTGAATTTTGATTTTTAGGCAGTAAATTTCACACAACTGCACTGGATTTCGTTTTTAGCCAGGTGGATTTAGCATATTTAGTGGATTTCACGGATTTTGTACATTTCGACTTTTAGACAGATCATTAGCGGGCTACTGTTACACAGGGAGTAGCGTGGTTGGTAGGTGTGTCTTTGTGTGTGTCTGGTGTCAGTTTGTGAGCCCTGCAAAAACGGCTGAGCCGATCGAGGAGATGCCGTTTGGGGTGGTGACTTGGCAGGACCCAAGAATCATGTATTATATGGGGACCTCGATCGCCCAAGGGGAAGTGGCAATCTTTTTGGATTGAGGAAGTGGCAGCCCTATTGTAAAGTATACGGCTACTACAGTGAGCTATGCAAAAATGGCTGAACCGATTGAGATGCCATTTGGGGTGGTGACTTGGATGTGCCCACGGAACCATGTATTAGATGGAGGTCGAGATACCCATGGGAAGAGGCACTTTTGAGGGGTTGTCCGTGCCATTTAAAAACATGGTAGTAGTCAGCTATGTAAGAGTTGCTGAATGGTTACCTTCGTGCAGTATATCAAAGGAAAGCCCATGGCATCGGCAGTCTATAGGTGCAGTTCATTAAGAGATAGACTTTTGCATTTACGAGAAATAATTAGACGAATTTTACTGAATTTCACCGTTATCACTTCAAAGATGATGCATGACGTCATTAACACGCCGCTCTCATAACATCGTGGCCAGGAGTCAACTTGCATACAGTCGTCGCATGAACAGGCCAAAGGTCTGAGCATGCAACAGCTATGTGGTTCATAAGTCGACAGGAACTGTGCAGTTTTGTGTATAATTTTTCGATGTCAACAGTCCAACTAATATTTAATGCTTGTCATCACTTCACGTGGTGGATTTGTGCATGGCGTAATGCCAGATTTTGTCAAATAACTAGAGAATAGAGATCGTACCGGAACTGTTTCTGGTACTGTTCCAGCCCGGAACAACGTCGGTTTGGTCTTGTCTCGGAACATTTTTTGTTCCGAAGCCGGAACACAAGTTTCCACTGTCGTTGGCTGCCAGTGGTGCTGCAGTGGATGACTTTGAATGGACTTGACCTTGAATGCCCTTGAACCTTTGTTTTACTTCACTTGTAAATAAAAGTTGACTATATAACATAAACCACATGAGATAGACGAAGTGATTATATCCAGGGACATGACTGTGCAGCAAGCCTCAAGCCACTCTCATTTCACTCAGTATTCAGCATGCTACAGATGTGGGAGAATGTTAGTCAGAAGGAACAGAGACCGATGGTAAGAGAATGTCACATACTTGATTATAATGTTACATGAGTTGCTTTTTGAGATTGCTTATATTTGCGGTTGTGCTGTCTTTTGTGCAGGTTGCAGAATGGAAACTGTGGCTTCCAAGGTACCTTTCTACCAGTTTGCCTTGCTTCTGGATAAAATTAGTGCACAGTCTGGAACAGAAAGGAAAAAACAGTTTCTTCGGGATTTCATAGATGAGTGGCGTGCATTTCACAACAGACTGCACAACTCTGCCACAACGGTTAGGATTTCAGTTGCAGATTTATAATGTGCTTTTTTTGTAATTTTTGTAGTAATTTTGACATACCACTGCAGTTTGTTAGTTACTGTGAATGTGTCTGTTTACACAGACTGATTCTTTTTTTCCTGCAATGAGATTGCTGCTTCCACAGCTTGATCGTGATCGAGAGGCATATGGTATTAAAGAGGTGAGTCTGGCTTTTGTGTGATAAATTATGTGCTGTACATGCTAATACCGTAATAATATTTAAAAAAATTCTTTTGGCTGGGCAAACTTGCCAGATGTTGTCAGTAATTAAATTAATTTGAAACCTCTTGCAGTACCAGATCAAAACTTGTGATCTTTGTACATAAATCACAACACTTCTCGGCTTTAAAAATTCATTTACAGCAAAATATTGCCCATATCTGTCATTTTTATGCATTACCTGAATAAAGTTGAGTTGTTTGTACTGATATCTCACTACTTTCACTTTGTATAGTAAACGTCATGATTGATAAGTTGCATGAGTTACAGTTTTATGTTCTAGTAGAGCCGTTGGACTCCCTGTACCTGTAGAAAAGAGTGCTTGTCATTCGGTTTCAATATTCAGCATCAAATATATATTTTGATAAAATTCCTTTTATGTAATTTTGTGATGTTTGATTGTTAGAGATGTGACAAAAGTTTAAGGGTTTGTAATCCAGTGGTGCTAGAAACGAGTTTGGGTTAGTTATTTTTCTGCATGCTTGGGCCAAGGTAGGATTCTATTCATGAATGTTTATCAAGTTGTAGAAAAATGTAGTAAAAAAGGTGTTGTCTGCCATTATTAGTAATAGACAATGCAGTACAAGGACTGTCACGTCAGCTGTAGATCGAGTAAACTCATTTTTAAAAATAAGTATATTGTTTGTTGTACATATTATTAGCACACTCTGGCCAAGCTGTACGTTGAGATTCTTGGTCTCGGCAAAGACAGTCCAGCTGCACAGAAACTTGTCAACTACAGGTCGCCTAAAAGTGCTAAAGGTGTAAGTGTGACATTTTATGAAAATGTTTTGTTGCAAAAGTTTGTGTTCTTAAAGGTTAAAAGTGTAATTGCAGTGGTCGGATTTCAGTGTAGAGTTTGTTGTATACAGCACACAGTTTTTTTAGTTATATTAATGTCATTGTTATTATTTTGCGTCACATTATTTTTTGTGATAATCGTTGAATTTTGCATTGCAGAATTGTTGAATCAGTCAACTGTTATTTGCCGAATCCTGTTTGATGAGCAGCTTAACATATTCCTGATGTGTGAAGTGAAGTATGTTATGATTTTAGTTGTATTAGTTGTGATTGAACTGGTGGCGATAGGATGCTGGAGACTTTGCCTCCGCTGCATTTTTTATTCTGAAGCCACGTTGTCCAGACCGTGGCACGTTGATGATTCAAGATGTCAACAGCCTGCTGGATGATGTGGCAACTGGACATGCAAGCAAAGACAAGAATCTTGTTCGATGTGCACTTGGTCGGCTGCTACGAGAGATGTCCGCCCGCGAGCAGAAGTGGCTGATTCGCATCATCATGAAAGAACTGAAAACCGGGCTTAGCCAGCATTTGGTTTTCAACTCATATCATGTGGATGCGGAAGACTTGTACAACGTTAAAATGAGTCTCGAGAAGGTTGGTGTATCTATAAACATCTGTAATGTCATGCACTGCCCTAGTTAACAGCTCAGATATTCACTTTAATGATCATTGAAGCAATTTGGTTGAATTCCTATTATATGTCATTTCTACTTCAATTTTTAGTTTTTATTTAAGTGCCTTCTTTTCTGAAGCTCTCCCATTCTCTGAAAGAACCTTTGGGATAATTGAATCAGGTTTTTGCAGGCCAGATGCCCTTTTTGTTGAAATTACTGATTATCATGCTGTTTATCATTTAAATGGTTGACAATTTTTGTCTAGTACAAAGCTTGAATCATCTTTACATTGTTTTGCAGATGAGACAAGTAATGCACATTGTGTTGTGAAATAATCCATAATTGTCACTTGTTTCAAAAAATGTTAATTTTTTACTGTTACCACAGAAATATAGGTCTACTTGAAAATTTCGAATAGGTCTCTTGAAATTTGACATAGTGTAACAGTTTATACTGATGTTTGTTAAATACCTTAGTAGAAATTGAAAATTGGAAAGTAAACAGTTAAAGTTTTAAATTAGGGCTGGGGGGCACCGATTAAAAATTGTAATCACGATTAATCTGATCATTAAAAAAAATTAATCTTAGTCAATCTTACTTTTAATCGAAAAATTTTAATGACGGAAGTTGAACTGACAATGTCTCTCTGTTATCACAACAAATTGTTGCTATGAAAATACTGCCCGACAATTAGTCCAACTCTGAATTGAAGTCAGAATTCACTAGTAAGTTCACTAAAATAAAATGACAAAGTCCAACTAATGTAATCAGTATCACACATGACAAGTCAGTCATAGGTCTTGTTTATTAAACTAGTTGTTGATAAAAAAATATGCAAATTTGACCATCTGATTACTTGTAGTGATTATTTGGCTTAGTTTCTCTTACATAAACGTGCATTTTCTATTAAGAAAGTTATGTTTATGCTTTGTGTGCTATCCACCACTGGTGCGTAATGTGAGACACTACAAATGACAGTGTCGTTACAATTACAACAGTTACTGACAGCAAAGTATTCATCTTTGTGAATTATTAATTTTAGTCATATGATTAAAGAATGTAATCATCTGAAAAATTAACGCGTTACTCGCATTAGTTAACGCGATTAATTTCCAGCCCTATTTTAAATACAAGTTTCATGTGCAGGTTGTGTTTGATATTTTTGTCATGCGTGATAGGTTTGTAACATACTGCGTGATCCAGCTGTTCGCCTGCACGAGATTGAAATATCTCTTTTCAGTCCATTTCGGCCGATGCTTGGTGACCAGGCAGCTCCAAACAAGGTTTAATTTTTTCTCTCGAGCATTGTTATCACATTTCTTCTGCGCAGTTGTGTAAGATTTGAAGATTAATAACTTGAGTTTTCACTCGTTTCTGTGATTTACTGTGTCATCAAGAGAACATTTTTCAACAGTTTTTTTTCTACCAGGAGATATTTTTTTCGTCATGTGACTCCAGGTGCCGAGCTTTTATTGGCCACAGTATATGATAATAATTAGTGGTTAGTAGCAGGTAGTTGACAATACATAACTAATTCTGCTAAGTGTAAAGTTGAGCAAATTATGTGTTTGTGTCACTATGTGTAGGCCAGAATACCAGATTGTTGAGTTAATAATGTAGTTGTCCTGGATTGCAGATAGAGCAGCTGTTGAAAAACCGACCATTCTTTATTGAAGTGAAGTATGATGGAGAGAGGATGCAGCTACATAAACGTGCCAGTGAATTTAAATTCTTCTCACGGAGGTCAGGGATGCTAGTACAGCTAGTGCAGTGCTGCTTACAGTAGTAACCAGCCTTGTTAACGATATTGTTAGAAAGTACTGCCGATATTCAGTACCAATACTGGTTTTAAAGGTATTGTGGCAGTATTAATTAGCTTACTACTAGCCACTAGTAGTAGCAGTTTCAATGGAATGACCATGCACTGGATGGAGGTGAAGACTGAAGAGGAAAGTTGCATGACAGCTGCAACAGAAGGGCAACAACTACAATGACAGCACAGACATATCATACGTCTCTGTTCTTTAAGGTCATTGTTGACTTGTAGGCTCATACTATCATTACTAGCGGTAGGCTGATATCACACTGAGCAACAGTAGTAACTATGCTGTGTCCAGAACACATCTCAACTTTGGCTTGCTATAACTTTGACGTGCATGAAGCAGTTTAGATAATTTATGGCATAAATGTTAATGAGACAGTAAGCAAGTGAAAGATGCTGTATTTTTCCACCTTAGTGACCTAGTACTTCTGCACTACCTTGTGAAATGGGAAACTTGATTGGTGGTGATAAAGTGTTGCCAATACTGCACTTCTGTTACTTATGTGTAAAAGTTTCAGCGATACTTTATTGCTGTTTCTATTGATACTGATATTAACAAGCCTGGCAATAAAAAATGGTTAAGATAATGGAGTCATTCCAGAGATGTAGTCATTTAAAGTAGTACCAGTGATGTTAAAAATTAAAAGTATATCATCGTAAATACCTTGGTAGTTTTCTGTTTGTGGTGCCCCATATGGGCTCTGAGGCTGTAATACAATCTGATTTATTTGTTGATTTTGGCGCTATATAAATTGCATGTTTGGTTAACTTTTTACCTTAATTTAACTTTCTACCTTACTTTCTTCCTTGCTTACATATTTCCTTGCTTGTTTATTTCGTTACCTATCTACTTCTTTGAGAATAGGCCTCTTCCATTATGCTTATTTTGTGTTGTTGTATATTTTGTTATGAATGCATGTTTGCTTTTGTTGTGTTAGATTTAGTTTTTCAGTACTTAGCCAAGAGATTGGCTGGGAAGAACGTCTCTGAAATGACCTATTTTGTGTAGGATGGGACGTTAAATCTTAATCAGTCAGCCTGTTTGTGATGTCACTGGAAGTGTTACAAGAGTGCATTTCTGAATCATGCAGGCAAATGCACTGTTTGATAGAGGCTAACAATAGATTCGTTCTGACTTGTGCTATCCTGTCAGTTTCTGTAGAGAAATGTGATGATATACACCCTGAACTCTTTCTCAAGTTCACCTGACTTCATTAGTTTGTATTACTGCCGTGAAAAGTTTGCCAGTTTACACTGTAATTCCCAGTCCCATTCCCATTCTGTTTTTGCACTAAACAGTTATGTTTTGATTACTTATTGCTAGGAAATGGTGCAGCATATTATGTCAACTTGGTGTCATTTTGTGCAGAATTATGCTCTTTTAAACTATTATTGCAGATTGTTAACTGTTCTTATTAATAACTTGAAGTTGCTTGGAATGTAAATGTTTGGCCTCAGTAAACAAATTAGCAAATAATGGTTGTTATGTTTTTTAGTGGCAATGACTACACACATGTGTATGGTGGAACCAAAGATGATGGCATCTATACTCCGTGCATAGCAGACTGCTTCAAACCACATGTCACTTCATGTATCCTGGATGGTGAAATGGTTGGATTTAATGAAGACACCAAAACTATTGGTAGTGACTTCCACTTCCAGTTATGTGTAATGTAATGTAAAATAGTCAGTATTTAAAGTGCACTAAGTGAAGAAGTCACTGCAAGATGCTCCACAGAATTTCATAGAAATATAGTTGTAAAAACATATGAATAAAATCGTTGTCTGAACAGGTAGGCCTTTTACTTGTTTATCTTAACAGTTTTACTTAGAACTTTCTACGTTTTCAAAAGTGCATTTTATGTGTAATGAATTGCTGAGTATGATTAATTTTCAGCATCAAAGGGAGAAAATTTTGACATCAAGTCACGCGATGTGGCTTCCATGGGATATCAGCCAATGATGGTTGTGTTCGATTTACTGCTGCTCAATGGAGAAGTGTTGGCCAATCAGCCACTGAGACAGCGACGACAAAAACTTGCTGATGTGTTTAAACTTGTCGAAGGAAGATTAATTCTGTCAAGCTTTGCTGAAAAGTCTACCAAGTAATGTCATTTGCTGTAGATATGAATTCCATCAACTGCTATGTCTGTACAAGCTGTCGATTTTCTTATCTTCAATTTTCAGCTGATACTTTTAAGTTGCATAACAGTGTTCTGAAATATCAGTCAGGGGTTAGTTTGCTTGATAGTAATGTTTAAAGCAATTTTGAGCACCTGTGACATAATTTTGTAAGTTTCTGTGACATGAAGTATGAATTTGCCATGAGTATATTTCTGTTTGTAACAAATAGTGTTGTAGTAACATTACCCAAGAGTACGTAATGTTGTAATGTGTTCTGTTGCGGTACTTAACATTTGTTTTGTTGGACATCAGCTCGGTGTGTTTATTTAAGCAATGTCATTACTGTGTCATGAAATGGTGTGACTGATATTAACGTTGAATACAGGCTGCTGCTACTGCTTTTTCTTTTCTTGCTGCAATCACTATTGCATGTACTACTACTACTACTGCTAGAGATACTAATGTGGTCAATATTGCTACTAGCTATTGTGAATAAATTCTCATAATTTTTGTGCATCAATGTAGACAGGAATGCATCGATGCGTTGAACGATGCAATCGACTCGCGTGAAGAAGGAATAATGGTAAAAGATCCGGAATCGATCTACAAACCGAACGTAAGGAAGGGTGGCTGGTACAAGCTGAAGCCGGACTACATTAGTGGACTGATGGATGAGCTGGATGTGCTTGTCGTTGGTGGATACTTTGGTGTTGGTTCACGGTCACACATGATGTCACATTTTCTCTGTGCAGTTGCCGTACCTGCGCCTCATGGAGAACGTCCAACCATATTTCACTCATTCTGCCGTGTATGTGATTTCATCTGTCACTGTATGATGCTAGTCTGGTTGTGTGCAACCGCTGAAACGACTGGTTTGGTGTTCTTAAATTGCGATTTGTAGAAAATGTTGATCTCTTCCTGTACTGAAAGTTGAATGTACTTTTGTTCTGCTAGTTTCAGTGTTTTTGCTTTCAGTGCTGTTGTTTGCAGTACTGGCATTGGAGAGCTAATGTAAAGGGTGTAGTGCGTTTTCCCTCAGCAATCAAGTGATGGATGAGGCACGGATGAGGCTAGTCGGTGGCTTTTCTTGGTTGGCATCGATGCTTTAAATTCCATTCATTACTTTGATGCTGTTGAAAAGCATCTGGCTAGTGATAAACTCTTGCTACTTCCGTTTGACGGCCGTCTTTCCACGTGATTTTCGGTCAGCTGGTTCTCCCTCTGAACCTCCTCCTTCACCTGTTTCAGAAGAACACCTCTGAGATTAGAGGCCAGATGTCCTTCCTGCCATCCAAACATCATTGTCAAAGCACTGGAAGTAGTACAAAGCACTATCCCTGACCACTGGCTTGGCCCCGTCCTTTGTTTATCCTCCACTGGACTCCTGATGGAAGTGGCATCGCTGCCTTTA
>Ga0209363_1001552_pt1 | contig 11133 bp, 10 predicted proteins | sample WorMetexBAHAMAS3_FD_187385 | JGI IMG/M metagenome (GOLD analysis project Ga0209363, IMG submission 187385) | Marine gutless worms symbiont microbial communities from Max Planck institute for Marine Microbiology, Germany - Inanidrilus exumae... | ecosystem: Host-associated > Annelida > Digestive... | reverse complement strand
AGCCAACATTATTCATTCAGTGGTAGAACGTCGGTCTTCAGCCGGCGTACTTTCTCTGTCCTGCGCTCGACCTGTAGCTGACGGGTGACCACTTATGTGGGTAAACCGTCCGCTATGGGTCAACCATCAACCAACCAGGCCAACTCAGCCTTTCATTCCTTCGGGGTCGATAGATGAGTAGTAAGCTGCAATTAGATGTGTCTTACCTCAGTTAGAGGTGGCGCCATCTGGTGAACGCATACGAAGGAAAGGCAGGCATGGTGTATTCGCAGGTAAAACTGTGTGATCCATGCCTGAGCACTTTGTAGTATATAAAAGGCGCTATATAAATACGCTTCCTTTCCTTTCCTTCCTTTAACGCGTGCAATTGGATGGCCGCAGTTTGCGCTGCAGCATCATTGGCTCTTGCCAATCAACTGCCACTTCCGAGATTGTAAAGCGCGCTGGTCCGTTCATCGCATAAGCTGCGCTATATAAGACACCGACCTTTACCTTTACTACTAATATCTTGTTTTTATAACCATCTCTGTGCTATACAGGTAACAGGACCTGGCGACTGTTATACATAAGCAGTCAAACTGTAAAATAAACTGTCATTCACTTCAAATGGCCAATTTAAGGTACAGATACAAACACATACTGCTTTAATGGCTTCTACCATCCTTACCTGTGTTAGAAAACTGCCTTCTTGATTCTCATCCTCCACCTATTCCAAAAGCATCTTTGCCAAATTGAATAACTGGTACAGGATCTTACAGAATGGATGTCCTTCCTGTTACCCATCCAATTAGAAAAAAGCGTATATAGAAACACCATCAAAATATGTCCAACTAGCGTTTACCCGGACGGCCGGCCAGCCCCGCACCTCTCGGCACCTTCCGTGCCTCTGTTCTTGCGCCTTCGGCGTTCGCCCCTCGGCGCCTCTGTAGCATTTGAGATGGTCCCGCATCAAAGGCTATGGGCCACACCCCCAGGCCAGTGCGTGATTGGCTCGTGCGAAGCGTGCGCGCAAGGCCATTGCACAGTCCAGCTTTCGTGGCCCGTGCGGACTTTCTCAAAGTGGGTCATTTTGCACTGTTTTCCCAATTTTTACACATTAAGGGTCGAAATTTTCTGGATGTTTTTTCCGTTAACGTCTGCCTATGACCCATATGAACCATGAACAGTTTCACTGAAATCAGTCCGCGTTTTTGAGAAATCCGGAACACAGACAGACACACGCACACAGACATACGCAGCGACTTTAGATGCTAGAAGGCAAGTAATTAAAAAAGACTGCAACATTATAAACTAAATAAATATCGGCAAATGCAATGTTGCCATTACCGTGACAATGAGGTCACTTCGTGTTCAACAATGCCCTCCATCGAAGAAAGTACTTTGGAACACTGCTCGACAGCAGGAGCCTGCTTTCGAGTCATTACACTAATTTCACCAAGTAAATGTTCCGTCTCCTGAAGTGCTCTTGCCAGCTCCGCTGTACATACAATGCACACACATTACTGTGATCACTGATGCTAAGAAGAATGGAGCAAATTCAGACTAACATGCAAACATGCTGTAGTTCATTGTAAGAAGAACAAGCAAGGATGCAAAGCAGCCATATCACGCTGATTCTCATCTTTCAACCATGACATATCATTGCGTGTGCGGGAAAGGTTGTCTGTTGTTCTAACACTAAACTATCATGTGGTGACCATGGAGAATTGAGCAGTTAACAAAAACTGAGATTAGTAGTAACAGATGTCATCATTATAATCAAGTTAAACTATGGAAGCGCATCTCACCAAGATATTCTTGTTTGCCGTCTGCTGGAAGATAGATGCCCTTTGTCGGCATGTGATGTCTTGTCGAATCAAGAGCACTAGCAAGCTGGTGATACTGGCTTTCAACTGATGCAAGTTTACCAACTGCTGGACCAACACCATTGCTCTGAACATGCAACATCCTAACATCTTGTTATCATCAGTATAACCAATAACACAACCACCTGTCATCATGTCAGTAACACTTGTTTCGCAAGCCTCCCGCCAAATTCTCTCACAACTGACATCAATCTGATGGCTACTGTAAAACACTATATTCTCGCTGCATCTTAATTTTGCGATTTGCTTACGTAGAAAATTCACTAAATTTTAATTTGGTGTGTTGTCAAGGTGTTGATATTCTATGCAGATAAAGTTATGGTAATGGGTGACTTCCAGAAATTTGCGTGAATTTAATTTCACGATTCTAGTCAAATCACGAAAAATCACAACTGACAACTCTACAAAAGCAGTCACCTGTAACTCAAGCATGTCATCGAGCATATTCGCATGCTGTAGTCGGGCAAGTTCAAGCTCAAGTTCAGCTTCACGCCGACGTTCCTTCTCCAACAGTGTACTCATTGCACTTATCTGTGCCTGCGAACATAGCCAGCCAGCAACAATCTGATGCTTCTTCAAGTACAACCAAAATGCTGTTTTAACAACAACTGTTTAACAGCCTTTGATCTAGGACAATCCAGGTAAGCAGGTACCAGAAAGTGAGTGGCAGGAGCACGCTCATGCCATGCTGTCAACAAGCCTCAGGTGACAGCCTGTGGCATGAAGGCTGCAAACACCTGGGCCCCTGCACTGAGTGGCAAACAGGGCCAGAAGGACGTCGAGCCCTCCGATGGTGGTTGTTTTGTTCACAGTGAGTAAGGCTAATACAGAGACATCCACATTGATGATCCAACTGCATGCCAATACATCTGGTTCATCAGTGCCTCTGCTTCCATTATCCCCCAAATTTTACACCAGATGCCATTCCTGCCAAAACCCACCCAATTTATCCTGGCTTGGTAAATGAAACGAGTTATGCTGGATTACACTGCATACTCCGTGGCTTGTTAACCAGAATTCTACTGTTTGTAACTTCTCATTGAATACTGGCTAATTTATCAAGTCAGTTATATGAAATACCAAGAAGTAAAAACTCTACTTAAAACTCTGCTAGTTGATTAAATACAATGTAATGGAAATTCCCCGTAACAAAATCAACAACAAGACAGATATTTTATCGGTACAAACCACTGCCTGTTTATCCTGATCGTGCAGACATTTTCTTGCCTTCGACTCTAGAAATGCCCACTGAATCTGCCGACCATACAGCAGCTCTAAATCCCACTGCGTAATATCACCTGACCCTCCTGGCTACAACACACATGCATATTACAAGCTTTCCAAGTCTTGAATCAATCTTACAACCGGTTACAGTGAGGTCATGTCGGAGCAGCATGTGTACTACAGCAATATAAACATGACATTAATCACTTGTGTAAATGTCAGATTAACGTATGGGAAATATGGATCATGAGACCATGAAATTATTGTTTGTATCATTGTGTTGCGTGGTGGCTCAGCGGTAGAGCATTGGACTTGCGATTTACAGGTCGAAGGTTAAATTCCCGGCCAGTGGCTTTCAAGTAACATAGGTCAACTCAGCCTTGCATCCCTCCTGGGTCGCTAAATCGAGTACCTGCTTCGGCTCGGGGTAAAGGCGGGATTCTCACCTCTGTCGGGTGGCAGGTAACACTGTGATCCCATATGACATGTGAGTTTCCTGTAGCGGCGAAGAGCTAAGTTGATGCTAAACTAATATACACTGTTTACTTTAATTTTACTTTACTTTAAATAGTGGCATAGCAGACTATAATCATGTGTGCAAACTAAGGACAGTCACATTGAACACGATATACGACTTAGCAAAAGTGCAGCTAATGTTCCATTGCTCAGTGTTGGAAATGCTTATAGGCATAATATGACTGCATTTTTGCATACACTCTAGTGACTGTGGAGACAAATGCATACAGTAAGGAAAATAATTTTGACACTGAATACAGCATTTAATATGACACAATCTGTGAACAAATTTCAAGAAAAGGTGAATTGTATTAACTTACTGGCGTATAAATATCAGAATCAACTGTACCGGATCAAGGCAACCAACCTTAATAACTTTCAACAGTGACTCACTGCCTGAGTTCATGAATCCACTGTCACGTAACTGTGACTTGGTCTGAAGTTTGTGAAAACTGGCGGCTTTATCACCTGCCGTAACATCTAAGAATAATACCAAACATATCTGAACTGGACTGATAAGAACATTATATTCAATACACAAATTTCCATCATCAAACAGCAAAAAACAATCTACAGAAGGAAACAAAAACTGGTTTCCCAGCTATAGTTTGTTTATTGGCATCTCTTGCATGACATACCAAGCAGACATGCAAAGGCACAAACTACACAGTACTCCATGTTCACTGTCACAAGCTACTATCAGCTACAAAACATTAACCTATTCCTACAATTTGTATGCAGTCTAAAGCAGAATAACAGAAAAGCAGAACAAGAAGCTCTGCTACTGCAGAGGGACCACGAGACACGCTATGTTGTGCCATGTTTCACGAGATATGGGAGCTAGAAAGGTTTCAAACAGCAACAGTGACCTTCAAGGTGATTGGTAATGGTGCTATTCGATAGGCCACATATGATTTTCTATTAGTGTTCCACTGCAACTATGCACTTGCACCGTTTCCGAGATATTATCAGTTACTTCTCTAAATTTAAGAAAATCACGTGACCCTGAACACATCCGTTTCGGGAGTAATCCATCACACATGCACTAGTACTCTTCTGTATCAATCAGCACATGATATTTGAAATGCCTAGCTTCACCGACACCAAAGATATGTTTGGGAGCCAAAATTTAAAAAAAACAGGTCATGTGACCCAGACCATGCCCTTAGGGAGTAGTCCATCATCGAAAGTCAAGCACTTGATATATTCTACCTGCAGACAAAATTTAGCAACTGTTGCTTCAGCCATTCCGGAGATATGACTGTGGGCATCAAAATTGAAAAATGGGTTACGCGACACTGACCACGCCCCTTTAGGGGTGGTTTGTCATCCTTAGGCAGTAGGCTGGGATATGATATAGTTTACCTGTGCACAAAATTTGATGATTCTAGCTTCAGCGAATCCAGAGATATCATTGGAGGCCGCAAAATTTTAAATGCATCACGTGAGCATGATCTCGTCCCTTTTAAGGGTGATTTGTCCTCCATGTGCTTGGACTTTATAGAGCCTACTTGTGTACAAAATTTGATCACTCTAGCTTCAGACATTCCAGAGATATGGTTGGTGCCCACCAAAATATAAATGGTTCACGTGACCTGACCACGCCTCTTTCGGGACGATTTGTCATCCGAGGGCTAGGCCTTGCTACGTTCAACCTGCCTATCAAATTTGAAGTCTCTATCTCCACCCACTACAACGATACAAAAAGGCATACAAAATGTGGAAAATAGAAGTGGTTTGTGGTAGTTAGGGGTCACCTGAGATCACTGAAAATAGCGCCACTCGATAAAACGCATACGAGTTCCTATTAACGTTCCATAGTAACAATATCTCTATGTTGCACCGTTTCAGAGATATAGCGAGATATTGGTCAGAAGTCGTGACTGTATCATACCCCACCTCTACTTGCTGGCCCCGTTGGAATTTCGTGGAGATCTTTGGCATCAGAAAACAAATTACCTGGGCGTTTTTTGCATGATCCTATGTTTAACCAACCTTCGTAGAACTCTCAACTTGTGACAGAAAAATGGATGGATGGACACAGGTTGACAGCAAATACTGCGCTAGTAGTAAAAACAGCATACAAAATCACAGATTTTGCACTCAAATTTTGGATTACTAGTTGATTGATGGACTTAAGGTTTTATGTCCAACTCAACACAGAATACGTCATCTTGGAGACGTTCTTCCCAGCCATTTGATTACTGGGAATTAGCAGGTGTTTTAACTGATGAGTTTAAATGTTACGTAAATAAAACGAATCTTCACACCAAAAGACAAAATAAAAACTATTTCCACGAAACTACTCCTTAGTGCACTAACTTACTAAGTACAGGTGCTGGCCCAATGGCTGATACATCTGGACCAGTTTCAGACAGGAACAGAGAAGCTTCAGAAGCATCTGGCATTGTCGGAGTAGATGCATGGCCACCAAAGCTGGAACGGCAGCTTGGCGTCACACTGAACGGTTTGTGTGTATTGCTGTAACTATTACTGCGCCGAATGCTGCCAGAATGACTCTCACCCGACTTCTGCTTGTGTTGTACTTTCTTGCTGTCACCGACAGTGGTATTCTGTGCAGTGTAGAAGCTGTCTGGCACTACACTCTATATAATCACAGCAAGCACACACACAGACACACACATTTTCATGCCCAAACTTTGAAAGACAGCAAAAACATGCAAAAATTATTAGAAAAGGGACTTCGATACCACAATGTCGACGTGGATGCCTTTGCCTGCTACGAACTTGACTTTTGACTTCCAAAATCTAACCTGGTTATCAGTACAGGTTAGTGGCTATTCCCTGTAAGTTTCATTGAGAATGCTCAAGCCGTTCTTCACAACATATGACCTCGATGACCTACAGTGACCTTGACCTTTAACCTCTAGAATCTGATCAGGTCATCAGTAGGGGCTAGTGAACAGAGGTCTGCATGGGCCGAAATTCTTTAGGTCCGGTACATTGCCCATCAGACCCATCCCGTTTTAGGTCAGCCTTAGACCAGGCCCGACCCGGCCTGCAATTCATTACCAATAGGTGCCTATGCAATATGCATCAAAGGAAATTTCAGCTATAGGGAGGTGCACTGCAGGGGAATAGGGAGGTGGATGCCACTGCACGCGATGGTTATAGTATATTTACAAAATATAATGTAGATTGTAAAATGAATGATCTCAATCATGTCGTATTATTTGCAATTATAGGCCTATTCCTTTAAACTAAGTCTAATAGCATAAATTAGCAAATCGACTGTTTGGGTGGGCTGAAGCTTCGAGCCTGGACCAGCCCAGCAAGGCCCGGCACCGCCCATTGTGATAAGCATAATTGCAGGCCCAGCCGGGACTGGCCATCAAGCCTGTGCAAACGTCTGCAAGTGAACATTCCCTGTATGCTTCATCGAGATTACTCAAGCCGTTCGTAAGACATCGCATAAAAAAGTCCGTCTGGATGAACAGACAAACGAACCAATGTGGCAGACGATTAGCCTGAAAACACAATGTCTTCCCCAACACTGTTCGGTGGCAAAGACATACAAAGAATATGAAATTTTCCAGACAATCAGCACAAATTCAGGCTCCAACTGCATTATAAAGTTTCAATGACCATTAACCACAATACCACAATACCACAATAATATACAGTAATAACTAACAATCAGAAACAAAGCAGCATTCAAAGTGAATCAAACAAATTATTACATAATATTAATTTTTACAAGAAGCTCTGCTACTGCAGAGGGACAGAGCAACAAGCTATGTTAGTGAATTTGTGCTATGTATCAAGAAGAATGGGAGGTTTCAAACATCAAAAGCGACCTTCAAGGTCATTGGCAATGATGCTATTTGATAGGCTACATATGATATATTAGTGTTACATTGTAACAATGTCTCTCTATCTTATACGTTAACGAGATATTATCACTTGTTTTCCAAAATTTAAGCAGGTCACAAGATTCGTCAAACATCCCTTTTGGAGGTAATATATCATGCATGCACTAGTATTCCTATGTATCAATCAGCACAAGGAATTTGAAGTGCCTAGTTTCACCAATTCCAAAAATATGATTGAGCACAATATTTTAAAGGGGTCACGTGACCCTGAACAAGCCCATTATATGAGTAGTCTATCATCAAAAGCTAAGCACTTGATATATTCTACCTGCATACAAAATTATGTGACTGTTGCTTGAGCCATTCCGGAGACAGGATTGTGGGTGAGTGAGTGAGTAGATTCTTAATGGCACTATCAGCATAAAGTAGGCTATTTGGTGCCAGTACAAGTTAAAACCAATATGATAAATTAATTAAAAACAAAAAAGTAACAACAAATATAAGGTGAACCAAATAGTAAATATGAATAATTGTGTTAGAATTGCCCTAGATGGACCAGAAAGTGGGCAATAACTACACAGAAAATTTCATGCATTGGGTTGATTAAAATGTTATTTAGATAGCTTGGTAAAAGCCACTCTGCTTGGTAAAATCAAGGATGCAGCGTGCATCGACATTGGAGAACAAGTCTTTCAACGTAGTACTGCTAAAATATTTATGGTATACGACTGCGGTACTTGGACATTATAAAAGCATGTGATTAACTGTCAAAATGACACTTGCAGTGATCACAGATGGGTTGACTCTCAACAGCAGATACAAGTGAGTCATTTGACTGTGACCGATTCTTAGACGAGTGATGAATGTTTCGTCACAACAGCATAATGATGTATGCGGTTTGTTTTTGACAAGTACTGGTTTGATTGAAAAACAGTTTATTTGTCGGGGTGCTATCCCATGAATCTTGCCATTCTTCCATACATAGCTTTGATATATGCGGAAAGAAGCTCTCTGGGGGAATCTTGCTTTGAGTGATGACAGAACAAATATTTGTCGTCCGAGGTCTAGGACTTGCTACTATCAACCTGCCTACCAAATTTAAAGTCTTTATCTCCAGCCACTAAGAAGATACGAACAGGGATACAAAATGTGGAAAATGGGTTGGTTTGGGTACTAAAAATAGTGCCATTCGATAGAACGCCAACAAGTTCCTATTAATGTTCCACAATAACTATATCCCTATCTTGCACCGCTTCTGAAATATACTGAAATATTGGTCAAAAGTCGTCGATTGTAACCTACCCCACCTCTATTTGGCGCCTCCAATGGGGGTTAACCCCACTGGAATTTCGCGGAGATCTTTGGCATTAGTAAACTAGACTCCCTGGGCTATCGTATGGCGCTGTTTGCATGATCAAATCATCTTTGTAGACAAACGGACGGATGGACAGAGACGGACACACGATGACAGCATATACCGCACTAGCACAGGGCGCAGTGGCAGAAAATCAGCTTTAAAGCTGGCAATAAACAGTTAAAAATGCTATACAAGATTCACCCTGTCAGCTTTCACTGGTCCTCGGGCTGAAGAGGCTTGCATGTAACGAGATGCTACAACTCTCGTTGCTGCAACAACATATTAGTAAATCCGTCCCAGATAAATTGAACAAACTACGTGTGCAAAATTGACAAGCAAAAATTGCAAGTAAACATAATCACACTGTCAGATCAGTAGCACTTGTCAATCAGAAATACACACAATTTCGCACCGTTTTATTTTTGGGCTGTTGAATTAATGCGTTAACGAATAAATCACAATGAAAATGAAAAGCTTGTGGACGCATCCGCCGCATACACATTATAAATGGGGGAGGAGATAGCCTTTAAAAATGGCCGAATTTCCAACTTTCAAGGGCTCGTGACCTTGACCTTGGATCAGGTCATACTACATACCGTCATGCACCACTCATTGACCTCTACCTACATACCAAATTTCACTGAAATCGAAGAAACTCTTTGTGGACGGATGGACGTACGGACGAACGTACAGTTGGGCGGATGGACATTTGAGACCCACTTTATTAGGTCGACTCGAAGGAGTCGACCTAATAATTCTCGGCAAGTTGTTCACAGTCGCATGCTACACCCAGTCTGAGTCCAGTCCAAGTCCGATTCCAATAACAGCTCCAGTCTAATTTGAGTATGCACTGCAGTCAGAATCATGTAGTACACAACTGGTAACCATTAGTCTGGTGTCACACTGGCAATATGTCACTGTCTCAGAGACGTATCCACTTACAAACTCAATGCCCTCATATCGGAGATGCATGCCTAACTCACTAGGAGTATGGCATGTTTACCGTTATTTCTCCATGAATGTGCTGCATATCAGAGCAAAGCAAAGCCTTTCACACCTTTGCGTCTTGTAGCCAGCTTCTGTGACATATGTTCTTCTGATTCCAGAGTCACACATCTGAAGTGAAAATATGCAAGTCAAAGTGTGAAAAGGCATCACTTTCAACAATTTCAACAAAATGCAGTTATCTTGAAAAAAAACTTATAACGCAGCTGTGTAAATTACTAAACAATTACATCATGAAAAAGATAGCCGAATAACGACAAACAAATTAACAAACAAGATCAAAATTAAGCTGTCACATAAACCTGATATGCAAATCCATTTAGTAAAAGTACTCCTTCATGTAAAACACAACACATAATTACATTGAAAACAAACTGTACCATGAAAGTTCAGCTCTGCTTTTCTATACTATTTCTTAGCTGTCATTATGACACAATCCTAACTCTAACGCTGTAACCTTTGTGGATTCACCTTCGACATGTGACCTATAGGTGAACCAGCAAGACAACATATCTACAAAAGCCATTTAGTTCTAAAGTTATTACCTCAACACAAAGACACATACACACACAGTGGACCTATTGCTCTAGATGGACCAGAAAGTGGGCAATAACTACACAGAAAATTTCATGCACACACTTGGCCTTTGCAGGACCGTAGTTGACAACAACACGGTCAGTTCTCTGAGCACGTGGGTGGTCCCCTGTCTCATTGTGTGAGCTGTCACTACTTGCAAGCTCAGATTCTTGTTGATGCTCGTCAGCCAATGCCATTAATGCCTTGAAGTGCGGTACAGCGGCAGCTACACAAAAATCCACACAAAGTATCGCTATAATCATAACCATTCTTCTGTCTGATATATGACAATAAGCTCAATTAACATGCACCAATTCAGCCATTATTATCTTATCAATACTACAACAAAGTAAGAGACTGAAATCTTGCAGTAATCTCCCAAGTCAATTTAAATACAGTAAAACTTCATTATAACGGACTTCTGAAAACCACTCTAAAAGGTCCGTTATATCCGAAGTCAGTTAAATCCAAACTAGGCTAATGATGACAGTTTGCTTGGCAAGACTTCATAAAGTACACGCAATGCACTGCTTCTTTCCGTTTTCAATATCATTTATTATTACAACTTTAGTTTCTAAGTGTAACGCTGCTAGTTTTTTTTCAGACACTGTTGCACTGAAAAATTCTATTAATCGTCTGCAGCTTATCTATGCTCGTAATGGACTTCAGCTTCACTGACTGCCAGACAGCTTACAGTTGACAGTTGCCTTCCCCCACCCTGGCAGTGACAGTCTGTTCGCTGAGGGCAGGAGATGGC
>Ga0209363_1001551_pt1 | contig 11139 bp, 5 predicted proteins | sample WorMetexBAHAMAS3_FD_187385 | JGI IMG/M metagenome (GOLD analysis project Ga0209363, IMG submission 187385) | Marine gutless worms symbiont microbial communities from Max Planck institute for Marine Microbiology, Germany - Inanidrilus exumae... | ecosystem: Host-associated > Annelida > Digestive... | reverse complement strand
CTCTTTAATAAGACTAGGTGCAACACATCCTTGGTATTTTCCAGTGACAATTTTGTATGTTTCTATCATATCTCCTCTTATACGTCTATAATGTAGGGTTGGTATCTGGCAAACTCTTAATCTTTCACTGTAAGAAGTAGAACTAAACTGACACTAACCATAACCATAACCTTAACTGACACAGTAACCGTACTATTTTTACGCGCATTTCGTTGACACCCATAAAAAGGTTTTACCGCATTTATGAACGGAATTTTTCTTGGAGGTGAAAGCAGCAATTGCACTACTGTTTGCTGATGTAGCTGTACTCAGCTCAGAGAACACCAGCAACAAGAAGTCGCAGTTCATACTTTATCATTAAAAGAGCATTTTTGTGGGGTATACATAAGAAAAAAGGGCTAGGTCTTTTGGGGGCATAGCAGAAAGAAAGAGACAATAGAGTACGTATAAAGACGACCCGGTCATATATACTATGATCACGTGCTCAAAGCACGTGACACGGACTGCAAGTAGCCTCAGGATGCACTACATTGCAGTCGGTGCTGACTGCTATATAGTGCATCCTGAGCCTATTTGCTGTTCGCACGGACTGCAAATAACATTTTAGCAGTAAAATACACGTGTTTTTTGCACGTAAGAGTAACTATTTGGAAGTCAATTAGTTACTTTATGCACATGTTGTGGTATAGCATTAGTTGAAACAACATCCGCACTTTACCATCAGCTCTAGCCATAAGGATCATGATAAAAGATGCTAGCAGTGCTAACAATGCTAACAACGGCTATGTAGCCACCGGCAAAATCAAAAGATCAAAAGCCGTTGTGCGCATTGTATGCGTCAGAACAACACGCACAATGCTGACGACCGCAGATGATCGTATCTCAAGTGTTTTTCACGTATTTAAAAAATTTATTTGTTTACTGGTTTTATGTCATCTGTATGTGTGTTGGACTGATTGACGCCACTGAATGGTGGAAGATGACTTATGAGTGTCGCTGACTGTGTAACGCATGCTAAAAGATGCTAACAGCAGCCGCTGAGTGAGATGTTAGTGTTCTTTGCATTGTTGGCGTTTTTAGCATGACCCCATAACAGTAACCATGTTCTTGTATTGCGCTTTTTGCCACACGATGCTATGCTAGCATCGTAGCATGCTGTCGTCATGTGTCTGTCCCTTCGTCTGTCACAAGCCGGCAGGCACTGTACCAAAACGGCTAAATGTAGGATAATGCAAACAATGCCATATGATAGTCTAGGGACTATAGTTTATTGATGCCAAAAATCTCAGCGAAATTACAACGCGGTCACCCCCACAGGGTCGCCACATAGAGGTGGGGTATTTTTAAATTGGCATTTTTTGACCAACATCTCGCTATATCTCAGAAATGGTGCAAGATGGGGACATAGTTACTGTGGAACACTAATAGGAACTCGTATGCGCTCTATGGAACGTCGGTATCTCCACTGACCTTGAGTGACCCTAACTACCCCAAACCACCCAATTTTTGCTACTTTGCATCGCCTTTTGTATCTTTATAGTTGGTAGAGATGGAGACTTTAAATTTGGTAGATAGGTTGATCGTAGCAAGTGCTAGCCCATGGATGGCAAACTATCCCTGAAAGGGGCGTGGTCCGGTCACGTGAATCATTTAAATTTTGGTGGGTACCAACCATATCTCCAGAAAGGCTCAAGCTAGAGTGGTCAAATTTTGCATGCATGTAGGCTATGTCAAGCCCTACCATAATGATGACAAATCACCCTTAAAAGGGGTGTGGTCAGGTCACGTGACCCAGTTTAAATTTTGATGCTTCCTGTGATATCCCTGGAATGGCTGAAGCTAAAATAGTGAAATTTTGCATGTAGTTAGTATGTATCAATTTCTAGCATATGGTGACAAACAACACCTAAAGGGGGCATGGTCAGAGTCATGTGACCCATTTTTAAAAATTTTGCCCTAATCATATCTTTGTAATTGGTGAAGCTAGGCACTTCAAATTTTGTGTACTGATTGATACAGAGGAGCATGAGTGCATGCATGATATATTATTCTCAAAAGGGATCAGAGTCACATGTGATAATATGTCGGATGGAAACAGTGCAAGATAGAGATATAGTTGCAATTGAAGACTAATAGGAAATCGTATGTGGCCTATCGAATGGCACCATTGCCAATGCCCTTGAATGACCTTGAAGGTCACTTTTGCTGTTTGAAACCTTTATAACTCTCATAGCTTGTGAAGCATAGCATGAATTTACTAACATAGCATGTCATGCAGTCTTCCTGTGGTAGCTGAGCTTCTTGTACATCATTGTGGATAGTTGACAACCACATACCCATGATGAAAACCATGGGCAAGTTATTTAAAAATTAAGTGAAAGCGAAAATTTTTGCTGTTGGAATTTGTTTTATTTCAGATATGGTGATCTTCAAGTAGTGGAAATGAAGAAAGGTTTGGAAGCAGCACGACTTAGTGGCTCAGTGCATGTGAAATTTAATGTCTCAAAAGATGTTGCAAGCCACATTCAACAGTCAGTTGTTAGCAGCTGGAAACGGATGCAGGACCTTGGAGTAGTTTCTATTCAGTTGGACAAAGAACAGTTGGAGTGCGTTAATTCTGGACTGTATACTGAATTATGCAACAATCAAAGCATAGAGCATCAGCATTGCACACAACTGTCATGGCCATCTAATTGCTATGCAGAGTCCATGCCATGTTGCAGTTACAGAAACACAAGAGGCAAAAAAAGAAGTCAGGTGTCAGGTTCTCGATCTACAAAACGAAGGTGTAATGATGGTCTTGTGTATCAATGCTCTGGTAAAGAACTGCCTAGTAGTACAGTTACTGTGGTGTCTGTGGCTCAGGAAGGGACGATCAGCAGGTATGGGGACAACACTAGTCAGAGATGTAATCAAGATCATGGTGTTGCAAGTCTGAGTAGCAACGAACATGTTTTGAGGGTGCCGTCTCCACAGCTACCTCGCCATATGACTTCATACATCTCAGCTAATAATAGTATCGTTAGCAACACAGCGTCTGCAGGGAATCCTTTCACAGCTGACATGCTACAATTGAAACTGGGAACTGCAAATGCTGTGCATTTTCATGATTTGCCACCGCCAAGCACGCCGGTTGTCCCAAAGCGTCGCAAACGTCGGAAACTAGATGGCAGTTCACAAGCAGCATTGGCAAAGTCACCATTGTGCACGACGACAGACCACTCAACAGTGCCTGTGCGTGTGAACGGGGGCATTGAGACCCCATCCAAACTCCGCTGGCCAAATTGCATCAACTGGCCATTTCATCTAAATGGTCATTATCCTCCACAGTTTAATTCGCCTGTGTTCAGTCATTATGCAGTCAGTAATGCACAGTTGATGCCACTGAGCTATGCTAACCCTCGTAGTCGTGTGCCTTTGGCAAATTATGCAAAACGCACTACTGAAAGCCATATGGTGCTTGATTCCAGTCTGCCAGTTTCCTCAACTGTTACTTCAGAGCCAAAAAACTTTGGTGCATTATTGATGGAAAGAAGTGTACCAGCCAGAAGCAGTCATCCCTTACAGCCTTTGGTTGGATCTGCTGCCTGTGCTGCACAAAATCAGTGTGGACTGTTACACCGTTCAGTAGTCCTGGACTCATCTGGGTCTTCTCATCCCACACTGTCCAGTCATTGTTCTCAGGGCACTCTGGAGTTAAGGCATCATAATCCAGAGATATGTGGTACTGCTGCTGAAACAAAGGACAGTTATTGTGCTGAACGTTCGTGTAGGAGTGCGGACAGTCGGTCATATGATGTTTCATCAGCACTTGCGACAGAAAGAAATTTGTGCTCACAGATCAGCATGTCTGATTCAGCGGTCGTGGTTAAACCAACTGAAACTCTGAGTTCACCGCCTTTGTTTTCTGAAGTGAACAGTTTGGAGAGTTTAGCACCGGTATTAAAGTCATCAGAAACTGTAGTTAGCAGTCCTATTGAAATTAATCAATGTTCTGTCATCTCTACAGCATCCGTTTGCAGTTCAAGTAAAAGTGCAAACGTCATGGTTCATTCGGAAACAGTTGACAGCATTCTGCCTGTATCCAGTTCTCCAGTTATTAAGCAGCGTAAATCTGATACTGTGAATGGCTATCACCTTATGTCAGATTATACTCACAGACCGGTTTCAGTTTCAGTTTCCAAGGTTGTAAGTAAACCTGGTTCTACTAGTAATGACATCGACATCAAGCATGGTTTGTTGACACCTGTCAATCATTCTTCTACTGCGGAACCAGCATCAGACAAGGAAGTATTGCAAGTGGCTAACAAGGAACATTATGTGAATATTCAGAGCCGTTGTGAGGCAGAACTGTCTCTCAGTAGCAACAACTGGACTATATCAGGTTAGTATGATATAATACTTACGTTTTGAACCATTAGGAGCAACCGTAACTTAGTGGTTGAAGTTTTGGAATCTCAGCTGGGCAACCTACGTAATTGGTTTGATTTCCATGGAGACCTATGTATGACTGGTGGAATGGCGGTGAAAATTGCTATAGAACTCCAGAACAGCCACCCTTTACATGTGAACATGTTTGCACTCTGAACTTAGGCAATGCGTAATATGGAAGGTTGTCTTTTTTGGTTTAGTAGTAATAATAAATACGCTGATGACGTTGTTTTTGGTGCTGTTATCATGGCTTAGCTATTACAAAAGTTCACACGGTTTATTTGATGAAGACAGATACAACACAGTGCCAGATGGCTGGTGAGTGCTGACCCTCAACCATGCCAAATAACTTGGGCTGTGAGTCTGCCTGTAGGTTGCTACCATCCACTCCCACCATGATACTATCGCTGTTTATTATAATTTTTCGACCCTGAAAGCTGATACTTATTTCACTTTTCCATGGAGGGTAGAAGGCTGAGTCGTCCTCGACACTGCACTAAGATTGGTGGTCTAGGCTGTATTTTGCAGCACTTGGCTGTATTGATAAGTAGAACTTCCCATTCAGATTTGAAACTGGGATCTCATACACTGCAGTCAGGCATGTTCTCGGTAGACCACTGTGACCTGCTTTAGATCATAATGACTGACAAGGATTGAATGGTGAGCATTTTAATTTCACACAGCTCTCTCTTAATAGATAGCATTTTCCATTTTATTGTCACTTTTGACCTTCCATTTCTGAACACTGTGTTTAAATGTGCAACAGTGTTGGCAGACATGCACGTTGTGATGGGTTTCTCTCGCGTAAATTGATACAAAATCTCCGGGGTACGTTTTTCATGCGTTGCCTTTCCCAGCATCAGTCCAGTGGTGTACAGTGTTGGTTAGTCGGTACTGTGTGTTTGGAACATGATTTCCGATTCACTGTTGCTAACACGGCCTGCTGAATGTGTTGCTTTCGTACAGAATCTCTGATGCCAATCACGTGAGACCATCGCCACGTTGACTTGTCAGTTAGCTTCCTGTGGAACCACATGTGGTCCTGTACGGCAGGTTTCTCAAAGGCCATGACTCAGAACAGTGCCTCTTGCTTGTACTTAACATATTTTCTGGACTTTACCCACAACTGAATACATACTGCACTTTTCTGATTTTCCGAAAACGTTTTGGCTTTTAGTTTGGTTTTTAGTCTGCAAAGTACCGTAACCATCAGTATGTTTATACAGGGTGGCTCAGCCAAAAATGAACTGATGGGCTCCGTGAGTCAATAAGGTGCCATTTTTGACGAGGTAGTGTATCAACACTTAAGATGTTGTGAAATTTAATGAAGACTTCATGATGTAATTACACCTCTGAGTCTTGCGGTGTAAGAATTTTAATAATCTTTGTGCATTTCATGAATTTACAGGCGAGTGTATTTTGGCATGTTTTTTGACTTATAGTGGTGTGGAGAACCACCATGTTTTTGTATCTGTTTAATGTTCACTTGGTAAACTACATTAATGTGCCGATCTTGACATGGTTCTCAACACATGTGACTCATCACATGAACAGTGTTTTGTCAGCTGTCGTTGCTGCAGACTGATGTAACTGGTTTGTTGGTGAACACTGTAGCAGGGCTGCAGTTTTTGACATCGAATGCAGTTTGTTGTGTTCTTGTTGACGACATAATTTTGTTTTTATATATATATAAATAATTTGCAATAATTTGTTGACATCACTTTGTTACCGCTTGTTTTGAGAGTGTAGCATGCATTGGGCATTAGACACGTAGATTGTTCGTTTATATGTTTTTGCAACTTGTTCGGACAACGAAGTGTTTTAATGTGGTGTCATTTCTTTGGCATTGGTGTGCATTTGTGATAACTTAACTTGCATTCAGCTCATCAGCTGCATGTATCACGTTAGAGGGTTACAGAAATGGATGTCCACATATAGCAGTACGGTGAGAGCAGTAACGTAATGGCCTTGACTTTGCATGTGGTATTTCATGAAATACAGAGCAAAGTTTTAATAGATTTAAGAGTAGATTTGTTTTTATTTACTGAGACACACTGGTGCATAGTTTGAAGACTGTTGTTTTTTAGTGAAATTGCATTGATAATTATGACATGTGGTACTTATGGTTGTTACCTGCTTTTGGATTCTGGGCGATTAATCAGTTGGAATATTAAATTTTGTTTGTCACTGAAAAAAATATGAAATTAATTGCCCGTGACTGGCACTAAGGCTGAGTAAAAGGCATTGGGATGTACTGTTGACAGCTATTATTGGGTGTCCAATGCGCGCATGATGATATGTTGTTGAAAATTAGTTTGCTTGGTTTCAGTGATGGATGTATGCCAAACCGTTCCATGTTCAGTTAAGAAAATGCATGTCTCTCAAGCTTTAGTGTATTCACAGTGTTATTCGACACTGCAGTTGCCATTTATGCCTGCCTAGTTTTGCATGTATAGTCACTTTGCCTTTCTTACTTTATTATTATTAGTAATGTGCACAGTTAGAGCAATCAATCAGTTTCAGGTAAATAATGGATGCTGGTGCTTAATCGTATTGTATATATGTTGTAAATATAAACAAGTAAACAATTGTAAATAAATGCAACAATATTGAACGTTGTAAATACCATTTATTTGACTTAATACATGTACATTTGTAACATTTTTGCAATGATTTTACTGTAAACCAGTCAGTTTTCATTGAGTGTGTATGTGTGTCCATGAGCGATCATTTGTTCTTCCCATTTGTTTGCATTGCAGGCCTGATTGCAGTATTTTTAGTATAATACTTAACGTGTTCATTGGAGGGTCTGTTTTAGCAGTTAGTCCGTATCCACAACATATCCCAATATTTACAGATGGCTCAAAACAAAGTAATCATACTGCAACTGCTGTTGTCTTAAAATCTTACAATATTGCCAAACGACTTCCTAATTCAGTTTCCGTCTACACTGATGAACTTTATGCCATATTCTAGCTCTTAATGAACTCAGTAAACAACAACACAAACATTATCTACTTTTTCTGACTCTCTATCTAGCCTCAAACTCTATTGCTAACGAAAATCTTGAGCACCCCATTTCCTTACAAATTCTATTAAAATATCACAGTTTCGTTAATCACTCCTTTAATATTATATTATGCTGGTTACCAACTCATATAAGTATTTCATGTAATGAAAAAGCAGATAAAGCTGTTAAATCTGTATTAAACAAACCGTCCTTTGAATTGCTATCCTATATACAGATCTCAAACCTATTATCAACAAATATATTCATGACAAGTGGCAGCAAACTTGGAACTCACAAACACAAAATCAACTTTACTAAATTTATCAGACAATACCTTCTTATTCCACTCTTCCTACTTCATATCAATGAAAGGACCAAATCTTATATAACCAATTATGCATTGGGCATACTCTTGTAAGACATTCTTATCTTATTGAACACACTGATCCTCCAAAATGTACAAACTGTAATCAACTTCTCTCTGTCAGACACATACTAACAGATTGTACTTCTTATGATCAAATACGACATTAATACTATTCCTTTACTGACATTAAAAACATCTTTAATCACACACCCAGCCAAAATATACTAAATTTTGTTTAAAAAGTAAACTTATATGATTCGTTATAATTTGTAAGTATGAAATCTTATGCAAATTATACTTTTTCCTTCAAATAACTGACCTAATTACAACTTATTCATTCAATCTAAATTTACTACCATTATTATATTTAGCTTTTTTCTTTCAATTTTCTTACTCCAAGAATCAGTCTCTATCAAATTTTAATATTTACAATATGGTTCTACCTTTCAGGTGTGATATGATCTGAACTGTGTTGAAAGTGCCGTTAAAACCTAACCAATCAACCTGTTTTAGCAGTTATTTCATTTTTAAGGCTGTATGCACCAATCTCGGTTACCTTTCAGCAGTTGACCCATCATTGACAGTCATTGCATTGCATGACCATCCCATACCAATGATATTCAGGTTATCCTTGGTTAAATTTAACTGAGGGTCAGCCTGCAGTTACAAAATTTAAAATCACAGGTTATCGATAAAAATGGCGGATGAAAGTGATTTGTATTTAATTACTTTTGCATTCGAAACTCGGATCTAGATCCAGAAACGTTTCTCAATGAAATTAACAGTTGCTGATCATTTGTGATCAGTGTCTTCCACTGTTGTTATATACAAGCCAGCAAGCAGTGTTTATGCTGTTGTACATAGTCAGTTAAAATGTGTCAGCCAGTAGCAGCATGGGAAAATAGGTTACCACACAGTTAACTAATGGAGTTGGTACGATGCAATATGGATTTAATTTTTCGTTAAAATCACCAGAGGTTTGTTTACTGTGCTTGATGCAACCAGTCGTTGATGCTGCTTTGCGCATTACACCTGGGCTCTTGCCGCGGCATTGTTTTTCTGAAAAATACGTTTTTTTTCACATTGTTTCAAAAATTCAAAAAGTATGTTATGGTAGGGGATGCTCAAGAGTGTATTGTTTTTCGTTGTTCAATGTGTCTGTGAATCATATAAATAGGGGCTGGTTAATCAAATTCAAGTAAAAAAAGTACTGTAGTCCCATGATTATTATGCTATATTTCTAATATTATGCCTAATTTCAGTCAGTAATTTATAGATTTAGAAGCAGTTCCACCAAGTTTTTGTTTTTCTCTTGTTTTTGTTTTTCTCTCGGTTTCTATTATTGGATATTGCTGTAAATTTTGTGGATATATTTTGTTTGTGTTTTAGTGGCAGTCTTTGTTGTGCCATGCATTATGCTGATCGCATTACACGTACAGTGGCTTACAGGCAACGTACATGGTCTAATACATGTACTGCTGAAATTTGGAACGTTTTTTACCATGCGACGCTACGCTAGTGTGGTATATGCTCTCATCGTGTGTCTATCTGTCCGTCCGTCCATCTGTATGTCACACGCCACTATTGTATCAAAATGGCTAAACGTAGGATCATGCAAACAACGCCTTACAACGAAACTATTCTACATTTGCATTAGGGACTCTAGTTTTCTGATGCCAAAGATCTCGGCGAAATTTCAGCGGGGTCATCCAAACGGGGGTGCCAAATTGAGTTAGGGTAGGTTCAAATCGGCGATTTTTGACCAATATCTCGCTATATCTCAGAAATGGTGCAAGATAGGAACATAGTTGCTATGGAACGCCAATAGGAACTCGTATGTGCTCTATCGAATGGTGCTATTTTTAGTGACCTTGAGTGACTCTAACAACCTTAAACCACCCCATTTTCGACATTTTGTATCGCCTTTCATATCTTCATAGTGAGTGGAGATAGAGACTTCAAATTTTGTAGATAGGTTGACGGTAGTAAGTGCTAGCTTACGAATGGCAAACCATGCCTGAAAGGGGCGTGATTAGGTCACGTGAACCATTTAAATTTTGGTTGGCACCAACCATATCTCTGGAACGGCTGATCATCTCAGGTGCTGTCAACTTAGGTGGACGGTCAGTGTGGTAAACTTGTGACCGTCATCGGTCACCAGTTTATCACACTGACCGTCGACATCTGTGTACAGCACGGTGGGCGCGAGGCACTGCATCGCGCGGGTCTGTCAGCGGTAGTGGATACTTGGACAATAATGCTGTTATAAAGATTGCTAATGATTTCTTTTTAAAATGCTTAACTTATCTGCCATTGTCATGTTTTTAGACCGAATGGCTGTTTAGACATATTTGCATTACGTCTGATAGTACACTCATTAAAAATGTAATTTATGTGTAATCAAAACAACTTGTTGTGCAGCTAGTCTTGTATGATTGTTTATTAACGGGCAGTCATTGTTTTTGGTTTGAGTTTTAGTGATTAAAATATTTCTTCAATATTTAACTTTGCAGTGAATTTAATTAGTCATTTGTTTGCATTAATGTAATCTGGGACTACGAAATTTTTACTGGCCCGCGTAGTGGGCCAGTATATTTTGCTGGTGCCATTCATTAGTTACGTAACAGTTAAATCGTTTTTTGTTTTAAGTTGTAAAATTTTAAGCAATTAATTATTAGTCTTTTATGTCAACATGTGCATTTTTAATAAATACCAGTTTAGTGTGCATTTGTTCTAACTTACTGTTTCTTCTTACTGCTTTCTTTTACGAGCACATTTTCTTATGTCATCCTATTATTATTAGGGTAATGTCTTACTGAGTTACTTGCTGCTTAAGGGTTTGCCTCGCTTCTATTAGACTGTGTCTGAGGCCTAATGATTGTATGGAGGACAAGGGGAGGATTATTATTTAGATATGTTCAGTGCTGTGCTGTGTATCATAGTTGTGCACCGTGATATGCACACACACACACATACGCCTGGGCAGTTCAAGAAGATGACTTTTTGTTTTAGTTTTTGTACGTTTTTGCATCCTTTTAACTAGGATCAGTTTGCCTGTTGGGCTGAGTATTTTGTGCATGTTTTCTCTGGGTCGTTAGTCGGTTGGTTATCAGTCCCAGTTCAACTGATTGCCGTGGAAGAACCATCTCTGACATGACCTGTTGTATGTGAAGTGCGATGGTTAACATTGCTGTGGACAGTGAGGTCTGGCAGTTGGTTCAGCAGCTGATCCACTGCTTGGCCCAGCTGTCAGTTTACTGAGCCGACAGGTGGATCGTATACACACCTGTGTATTTGTATGCATTACTTGTATGTGCTATAGTAAAAAGCC
>Ga0209363_1001550_pt1 | contig 11140 bp, 3 predicted proteins | sample WorMetexBAHAMAS3_FD_187385 | JGI IMG/M metagenome (GOLD analysis project Ga0209363, IMG submission 187385) | Marine gutless worms symbiont microbial communities from Max Planck institute for Marine Microbiology, Germany - Inanidrilus exumae... | ecosystem: Host-associated > Annelida > Digestive... | reverse complement strand
CTGCAATTATTTCAATTATTTTAGTCCAGTGTGAATATTCATCAAAAAGAAAACTGTCAACTACTTTATGCATAGTTTTGTTTATTTATTTGCCAATATCATCATTATCGTTGTCACCATTGTAACACCAGCATGATGAGATGGGTGTGTGTGTGTGTGTGACTGTGAAAGAAAGGAACAAAAGACTACAGCTCAGAGAACTGTTGAGGAAAAACCAATCAGTTTGGTGATTATGAAGTGTACATTGAGTGGTTTGGATACACGGAACATGAAGATAAAATGCTGACTGGATCGAACGTTGTATAATGACTGGTACATCGATGGAATCTGACAGAATGGGGTCCAGGAAAACACAGTAGGATTGTGTGTGGTTGAATATATTAATTCAATGTTACCTGGCGTCAAGAATTCCTTGATATGTCGTCAGCTGCTGCATAAATCCTGCATTAGGTTTGATACAACTCCGTTGCTGTTTCACATGCTGATAGGCGGCATCTAGAGACCAGCTGTGCTCCTTCATTGCATACGCTATCACCTGTTGCAAGCACATTGACTACTTAAAGACTCGACACATTTGCTCAAATGACATGAAAATGCAATGTTGAATGGTAAGTCCATGCTGCTAAGCTCTAACAGACCACACATGGATGGACATGGACTATGATTTTTTTCGTGGTGTTTTAAGTTCACTCTATGTAAACATGTGCGCTTGTCATATGTGTTTTTAATAAACTTACTTACTTACTTACTTATACGTCAGTTTGGTGTATCTCGCATGGATATTCATGCAACAACACAGTATATTTACAGTATTATGTCACACTGAATGGCAATAAACCGACATGTATGCACATACCATTTCCTAATGCACCCTAGTTTTGGAGAGTTGACTGAAATGAGGGTGTCAAATGTTTGGTTCTCAATACAGTCATCGACTACCATTTCAGCAACTATATAATGTGTTATTTGATGCAGCTTTTTAAAATATATGTACATACAGCAATCTATTTTCTGGCAAGGACGACTCAAGCAATCATCTTGCATCACCAGCAATTGTTAATTCTGCACGTGCTGACTTTAACATTGCTTGCTACACAACTGACACTTGTACAGATTAGTTACAGCAGGGAGAGTTAATGCAATACTAGGTAATGCAGCTTACTCTTTCTCACTTAACTAGTACTGGTGTTGAAGAACTGGTGCAAAGGGGCAACGCCCCTTAAGGGGCAATGCCCCTTCTGTCCGGTGGTGGAGAAAAGGAAAGAGGCAAGACCACTGGTTAGGGTTAGTACTTTGTGTTCCCTCAGTGCTTTGACATTGACAGTTGGGTGGCAGGAAGGGCATCCGCCCATAAAAACCATGTTCTGCTAATCCTCAGAGGTTCTTTTCTTGAACAGATTGAGGAGGAAAAGGACCCGAGGGGAACTGGCTGACCAAGGCTCAGCTGGAAGAACGGTCGTGAAATGAAAGTGGTATAGTATGATGCATTACCGTTGATGCCGACCGACTAATGCCCATCTTACAGTGTACCAGTACCTTGGACTGCGCACTTCTGTTACATTCACAACACGCATCGTATTGTCAGACAACGTGGTCTTTACAAATCACTACTACACGTGACTGCATCTAGCAAAACAAGAAAAGAATATGCAATGACAAACGTGGAATGACTGGCTTCTTAACGTGTGTTCATCAAGGGCAACACAAAGCAGACCATAATACGACCACCTAGCATATGATGCTACATGGGCACATCAGTTAAGTAAATACGGCAAAGTCTGAAATGCCTAGCCACACCTATTCCAATAATACAGAGGGTCACAAATTGTCAACAATGCAAGTCTTGTGTATCTGATACATTTAGCATAGCATCAACTTCACATCAAAAATAAACTGACAAGGCATTTCAGGAAATAACACTGGGCACAATATAAGTTGATAACATACATTTTCCTAGGGTTTCCACTCAATTTCAAAAATGAAATTTTCAGACTTTTCTCTATGTCATGAAATATTCTCTGAATGTCTCCAAAATGACAAACATGTTTTTAGTGAACCTGTGACACTTAACGGTAATTAATCAAGCAAGTGCTAAAATTTGTAACAATTAAAATTATTTCAAGAATTTATCGTAAAATCGCCATTTACTTGCTTACATGTCACACCACGTAATTCAGCATTCACAGAAATCGACTCAGAAAGTACATTCTGCTCAATGGCTTACAAAAGTTTCCTTATGAAAACCTTCAAAATTCCCAGAGTAGGAATTTTTCAAGAACTGCCTCCTGATGCCAAATTAACAGTGTCAAAGTACTGATGCAGTGCTGGTGACCCTGTAGTACTCAAGCCGAAAACAAATCGCCAACCTGGCTTTATTGATGAAGTCAAATGTTCGAGGCCAATGCTTCAGTAAGTCACTGTCTTCACAGTCATAGAGACGAACGTTGCAGTACTCAAAGATTCCCGGGAAAAAATTGTCTATTTCTCTTGTAACGTTGAGTATGTATCCGACACTGTAAGCACAGCAGTAGAATGATCAACAGAAGTAATAATACATTTCGATGGTATTTAGCACAAAAGCAGTATAATTTGTGCAGCTTATACCATTTCAGTTTGGTAACTACAGTAATTTTTTATATCAAACACATCACTGCAGTGTATATAGCTCGTTCTGAGAGTGTGTAAATTTACATACAACAAACAACCAAATGACATACACAACCGGTGCAAACAACTATCGCTAGCATATACAAGTGTTGGAGACAACTGAGTCAGTAGAACTAAAGCTTCAAATCACTTATCATGAAGCATTCTGCGGTAGCAGTTAATAAAGCATACCCAATCTGTTTAAGCTCATCCAGATTTGAGGCATTCCACTCAGAGCCAAGGTACAAATAGTCAAATATCTGTGACGGTGCATCCATCTGTCGCATTACAGTAATCATCTCTTCGTCGATGAAGTGCTTGAATTCAGTCAAAGACATGCTCAGTTCTTCCTCCAGCCGATTCCGCAACTTCACATACACATAAAATGACAAGAAAGCTGATACTGTACATCTGCTGTTCCACAGAGTGTGCTGCAGGAACTGGCACCTTGTATGTGAATACTTTTCAGCAACGGAACAACAATAAGGTTAAGTTACATGCACAATGGTTTCTCTGTGGTGGTATAACAAACATCAATTATATCATCTTTCAACACTTGCCTACAAGCACAAAAAAAGAAAAAACTAGAAAACACTGTAAAAAATTGCTATTTAGTGGATCAGCCTTCTACTGTTCTTAATAACAATAATAATGATGACAATAATAATTATAATGTGCTGTCATTATAGCAAAGCCATACAAGTTCAATCAGTTCATCTAATGAATGCAGATTGAGTGCTAAGCAGCCGCCAACCCTCAGATCAAGCCTATCAAGACTGAGTCTGCTGGTAATCCACCAATGCCATTCATTATTATTACTCAGCCAGAAAACTAACATTACATTCATAGTACCATCTTATGGAGGGTGGAAGGCTGAGTCAACCAAGGCACTGCAGTACGATTCACATACGATGCCCAAGGCTCCATACTGCAGTGGCTATTATGACAAACACAAGAGCCCACAATGAGATTTGAACCTGGAATGTGTCACATTGCAGTCAGGGGTGTTAACATTAGACCACTGCAAGCTTCTGTGAAACTGTGGCAAACACATGAACGCAAGCCACATAACACAGCAACACACGAGTGGCGAGTGGCGGCATGGCGTAGTGGTAATAGAGTTGGTCATATCAACGAAGTTACTCTACACTGAGCCCGGTTAGTACTGGGATGGGTGACGTGTCCGGGTTTGACTCCCGGAGGCGGCACTTTATCACCGAATGTAACCAGCCACCCAAGGCCAACTCAGCCTTTCATCCTTTCGGGGTCGATAAATTGAGTAGTGAGCAACTTTATCAGATGTGTGCCAGTCGCACCATCTGGTAAATGCTCACGAGGTTAAGCCGGTGCGGTTGATTCAATCGCTGTGCGCCGTGTGTGGCAGCAATTTAGCCGGCTTAACCCTTCTGTACATAGTGCTGCCCTGCGTGGCGGCTGTTGTTTCCCGCCCTGCACGGCGGATGTTGTACTGTGTTGATTGCGCGGTTTGACGTCAGTCCTAATAAACGAAGATGATGATTATTATTATTATTACTTGATGCATTCTGTCCATTTGTAGATCCGCTGACATTGTCTGACACTGACACCAGTGAAGTGACACCACGTGACATTGTCACCACCGACACCGACTCACTGCCATGTCGTGACATCTCTGCCAACGACACTGCATCACTGCCCCCACCATCACCACCACCAGCAGCCTCAGCAGCCAGTCGACGGCAGCTCAGTGTCGACAACACTGACTCTGTCTGACAGTCTCACCTGTATCTCACCTGTATACATCGTTTTAACGATCAGTTTCCAGCAGCTGAACCTGGGCCAACCTTTGCTGTCTTGATTCTATTCTCTGTTTGTACCAGTTGTCTGCCGTGGACATGACGTGGCGTTGTGAAGAAAGACAGGTTTCTGTGAGACATGTCCGTCATTCATCTGCAGGTGCTAGAGTAGTCTAATCAGAATTAGAAGGCTGTAGTGTGTTGAATAAACACAATACAGTATTCGCCCAAAGCGGTCGCTATATGCAACAGAATCGTCGACGCAAAGGACATCTTGATCACTACAGCTGTTATTGCAGGGCTCACTGGGTGACAGACCGACGGCGATCTACCCCTAACGTTATATAGTATAGTATATAGTGTGCTATCCACTAGACCACAGGGGCAATTAATCAATTTGTAGCCGGCCGCATGAAGGCCGTTCTTTGGGCCCTTTGGGTAAATCCAATACACGCCCAAAGCAATACATCACTTTGGGCGAGTAATTACTTGAATTTATAGTTAGAAATACTAACAGTGTACGTGTCATAGAGACAGTCACAGTGCTGTAATAGAACACTTAGCAAAATGTCGACTTTCCATCGCATGGTCACTTTGTGGACCAGTCATTAGCAGTGCGCCATCCATGTACAGTGTAAATATTCATAAAAATTATGTAGAGTGTAAATATTCATGCTGATTTGGTCTGAGGCTACATCACTTATTAGCTGAGACTTGTGGCCAGGTAGGCGGAGTTAGTCGTTGTTGTTTAACTTGATCACCGTTGTCAGTGTGTATTAATGTGTCAAAACTCAGACAGCAAGGCTAGACTTTTCACACTTGCCAGTACATACGTTGTCAGCCAGTAATGTGTGATGTTTTTCTTACAGTGAAAACTTCTTGTTGGAATTTGACAACGACTTAAAAATCTGCGAGCACAATAACTGCTATGCGCATTAAGTCTGTTCTGTTTGCTTCTTCTTATAAATACTGTGTAGATAGATACTTGTGCTGCAGACCATTTAGGCGTTGCCAGTTTAGCAGTGCAAGTGAGGTTTGTTGGTCTTCTGTTGCTGAAGATGACGAGAGTAGTTCTCTTAACCAGGGTAGACATCGTTACTGATGTAGCCTACAGACTTTATGTACATTGGCTAGTAATGTATCTTGCTTTTTCTAACAGTTGAATGGATGGATAGTTTTCTTTAATACTAGGGAATCACTGTGTTTTTAATGTGTTTATATGGCACTCTGTTTAGTTTGTAATTTCTGTTAAAAATAGTACTGTGGACACGCGAGTGATTTTAGAATTGAGCACCTGTTAATTGTTATGTGCATAGTGTGTGTGCAGCCCTATGTGCCGGTATTTTGGTTACTTGGCGGCAATTTTGAGGTTTTGTGCGATCCACAGGGACACGTTGCACTGCAGGGGTGAAATTTTGCGTGGCGGAGGCGACCCCAAATTTCAACCCCGTCAGTGCAGGGGTGGGGACATGGAGCCACAAAATCTAAAAAATACGTAATTTCAGAATATAAATGCCCGACAGGAGAATATCGATTTTTACGCAATGTTCAGGGTTTATGGGCAGCTTCACGCTGGATTAGGTATTAGAATTTGGGTGGATTCACTCAAGGTGGGTGTGTCTTCACCCAAATATTCAGCACAGGTGCCACAGTGGTAGTGACCTTCTCTGTCACCATTCCAAGTTGGGTGCAGCTCTGACTTTGCACACTGTTGGGCTGGAGGGGGGGGGGCAGAATTGTTGTTTTGTCTTTCAGGCTTCTGAATGCAAAGTTTGTGCTTATGATTTTGCCATCAACGTGTTGGAGTATGTAAACGGATTCAGATAGGCGTTGGATAGGCGAAGCTTTGTAGTTGTGCAACTGTGTTCAAGAGAATATACAAGTTTGAATGAAATTTGGCATGGGTGTACTGTAGCACTCCAAATTTGGTGCTGATAGATTAATGGGATGCTTACGTTTTTTATACTTTTCTGTTGGTGCAGCATGACATAGTAATAATTGCACTGACGATTATGTTGACAGTGTAAAATGTAAACAGTTGAATCTCAAAAGACAGCAACGGTATAGTTGTCATTTCATTGTGTGTATTAATTACACTGAATGCGCTATCAAGTAGTGGTGGATTCAGAGGTGTTGGGACCTGTCAGTCACCCGAGCCAAAATGCATTAAACTCAGAAAATATACGCAAAACCAAAACTCAGAAAATATACGCAAAACCACCTAGCTTCAAGTCCTAGACGCCTGGAGAATGCTGGATCCGTCAGTACTCAGTATTATAAACAGTTGTCACTTTGAGCGCAAATTTTAGGTGGATGTGGACGTCGCCCGCAGTCCGTCTATGGACCGTTAGATAGAGGAATGATGTAACTACAACTTTGCCTCTGGAAGTTTACTCACAAACGTTGCAGCAGACTTCTGTCGAATTTTACTGGCAGAAACAGCAAAATCACGTTTTGTGCCACCCTTTGGGGGACGTAGGGGTAACGTACATGGTTCATCTATGGCTCATTGGAAAGCGCGCGCTAATTGAACATTTTCGCTAACTCTCATGGTTAACACACTATGATCGGATATTGGTTGAAATCGTTGTGTTCGAAAGGGAGTGGGTCACTTTGAGCTCAAATTTCAGGGGAATGGGTCGTCACTAATTTTGGCATCAGAAAGTTAGAATCCCTGGGCTATCATGTGGCAACCAGACCCCCAAACCAGTGTTTCAACCTGATGAACTTGAAGACTGAATCTGCAGTATATGCATGTATTTGGATACAAGCCGTAATAATACAGAGGATACATCGCAAAAACATGATTCACATCCAGACATGGGACGATGCTGACAACAATGCATCGTGAAGCAAGTTCATCATTTAACCTACACACACTGTATACACCTGTAGGCATACACCTGTATTAGCCGGCAGTCACATCACTGCTAGGACAAGCAACAGCTGGAGGCTGACATGAGTCAAGTCATGCAACATTCATGAGAACAGATGCTCCGATGTTGAACTGTTAGCTTTAGCATTGTGTGAAAATGCAAAATAGTTAAGAGAATCTGGGCCATAGCCCTCTGCTCTACTCTCGCCTACGTCCAGTTACTCTAATGTAACGAGTACAATCTCCCAAGCAGGTATGAGCAAATTGTCTTGTATACATTACTCATCAGTGGGACTGGTTAATCCATCAGCTGTCAGTGACAAAATGTCTAAACTCCGGGCACACATTGCTGCTAGCAACTCTCTCAAGTGACTGATTAATGCATCGGTGTACAAAATATTTCACATTTTGCACTCTTAACTGCACCATGACTTTGGTTTCAGTTTACAACATGGCGATCTGTTTGTGTAAAATTGAGAACATTTAGAGATTGGTGTCAGGGTTAGCGTTAGTAGAGCCCACTGGCCACGCGCCGATGCATTAACTAGCCACATACTTAATTCACAACAACTATTACCTCAGTGTACAATGCAACGTAGCACACCATACTCGCGGTGTTAACATGTGCAACCAACGACAAAAGAACGGCTTACGTGAATAATAAATTCGCATAAATAAATGCAGCTAACATCTCAGTAAGACACAGACAGACAGAGACATGAAATGTGACAGGCAGACAGACAAACAAAGATACAAGAAGAAGGACATTAAAACACTACGTAAAATCAACAACAGTAAAACTATGTGCGCGTGAAACAACATTGGTCCAGACAGTTGCTCAAACAATCCATCTAAACGCTTACAGTTCCTACGTCCACTATAATGAGCACAACTAATACTAATGATAATCATAATAATAATAATAATATAAAGAAGCCGTTACTGGCAAGCAATAAATTAAGACTAGGACTGCAAAGAACGATGCTTGTCCAGTCTCTTTATGCCTACTGACCGGCATTGAGTACACTAAATATTCTGTGACATGCAGGACACCTAGGAAGAAAATGGATTAAATCCAACTGACAGTGTTGGCTGGGTGATGGAAAGGCACCTGGCGTCCGGGCCTGAAAATACCTAGTCCAAATATCTCCTAGACGGGCGACTCGAGCCAACCACGAGTGACTGTGAGAGAGATAGTCAGTAAAGCAGACGCGATGTGCGTTGTAACCGTCCGTTGTGCGTTAACAAATGCCGCAGTCAACACAGACAGACAGACAGACAGGAATGCAGAACAACAGGTGTATCATGGCAGAACTGCATCAATACAGTATCAACATCACATCCTCATCATCAGCGGCAAAACCAACAGCAGCAGCCTGCCTTAGTGCCTTGACAACAACGAGACCCGATGTATCATATCGTATGCTCTCATCTGCAGATTAATTAGTTGTGTACGTGCAACTCTCCGGCCGAGACAGACTTCATCAACCACAATTCACAACAATGGTTTCATTCAGATCTCACATAAATCAGCACAGCCTGCCAACCATAGCTCACAGCATTGGCTGACAAGAACGATATTCAACAAACTGTACCTAAATTGGTGCACAATAATTCGTGATTATGATTACGCAATTTCTTACACACACGCAGACGTCTACATTGGATAAAATGTGGGATAAATATATATATATACACTACTGATTAAGTGTTAACAGTTGAAAATGTCGTCCTGAAAATGTTGCTCCAAAAGACAACTTCTTGATGATTAAGTTTCTATGGAACTTAGTCATCAAGTTCTGTAGAAATTGCAAAAATATGTCATATACACAGTGAAAATTTGTACATGTTATTAACTAATATTTCACAGATACTGTTGCAAATATTTGCTCCAATTATCATCTTCACCACTCTCCTCATTAACAACTCATCGCTCTTTCACTCCCGGCTACTTCACAAATCCTCACCACAGTCCTCTTCACTCTTAGCAACAACTCCACGGACTATCAACCGTACCATATCTTCTGCGCAACTCAGTTTTTCAGTTCTTTTCCGTACTTTTTCTGTTTGTTTGGTTCTATGCTGTAGATTAAGCTGGCAACCCATCAGTCTCTCGGCGCATGTAAACGTATCATATCATATATCACAGACAGTTAAATGCTATACGTCTAATACTTTCAATAGTTCACAGATACTATCATCATAGCTGCATTGTCAAGTAATGTTCCTTAGTCAATGTTAAGGGTCAGCAGCACTATGTATATCACTCTCACTACCAACATAGAATGAAACTTCACTGCAAAGACCAGAAGCTCTGCAACTGCACAAGCGCCGAGCGACCTGCTATGTTAGTAAAGGTGTGCCATGTTTCACGAGCTATGGGAATTAGAAAGGCTTCACACAGCAAATGTGACCTTCAAGGTCATTGGCAATGGTCCGAAAATTTAAAATGGGTCACGTAACCCTGACCACGCCCTTTAAGGGTGAATCGTCCTCCGTATTCTGGGACTTGATATAGCCTATCTGTGTAAAACATCTGATCACTCTAGCTTCAGCCATTCCAGAGATATGTTGGTGCCCACCAAAATCTAAATGGTTCACGTGACCTGACCACGCCCCTTTCAGGGATGATTTGTCATCCTCGGGCTACGACTTGCTAATATCAACCTGCCTACCAAATTTGAAGTCTCTATCTCCACCCACTAACAAAGATATGAAAAGGGTACAAAATTTGGAAAATGGGGTGGTTGTGGATAGTTAGGGGTCACTCATGTTAACTGAAAATAGCACCATTCGATAGAGCGCATATGAGTTCCTATTAGCCTTCCATTGTAACTATGTCTTATCTTGCACCGTTTCTGAGATACAGCAAGATATTGGTCGAAAATCGCCGTTGCGAACCTACTGCACGTCTATTTGGGGCCCCTGTTGGAATTTCGCCCAGATCTATGGCATCGGCAAACTACAGTCCCTGGGTTATTGCACGGCATTGTTTGTGTGATCCTAGGTTCAGCCATCTTGGTAGAACTCCCAATTTTTGACAGATGGATGGACGGACAGACAGACACTATGACAGAATATGCTGTGCTAGCATAGCGTCGCGCGGTAAAAATGAAATTGTGTATAAACAGCATGATGAACAGCTATGCTAACAATTATCCAACAAGTTTCTGGAAAATTATAACCAGCGAATTCACGTTTTACTGTCGTGCGACAAAAGCACTTAATTTCATTGGACGTAACATCATCCAATCACATTTGCTCGTCGTATCACACGTCTAATGAACTGATAAATACTATGCACACACACGCATGCGTCTACACTGCACAAAACGTCAGGGTTTCCAGTCAATCTATACGAGAGCTCTTGATTTTCGCTGACTTGACCTAGATCTGACAACTCAGACTTACTGAGACATTACAGCAGAACTGTGCAAATAAACATGACAAAACTCCCAATATATCATTTACCGGCGACTTTTTACTTAAACCACTAAAGACAAAGTACTGGCCTTTTTACTATGTTTTTAATACTGTGTTTTTATTGTTTCGTGTATTTCATGTGTTCAGCTGCACTTGTGCGAAATAAACTATATATAATTATTCCACTAAATATAAAGTACTGGCCATAATTATTGCAACATCAAAACTTTTATAACATTTATTGTTAAACAAGGTGTTGTCCTAATGGGACAAAACTCTACTGGCCCGCCGTGGAGTGTTACAGACGACGTCAGACTCCAGAGAGCATCACTGTCTGGTCCCCCCACACTAGGTGTAGGCAGGCCAGTAAAAAATAATCACTTTTATTATTTAAGAAACCCTTACTGAATAATTACTGTTA
>Ga0209363_1001548_pt1 | contig 11146 bp, 12 predicted proteins | sample WorMetexBAHAMAS3_FD_187385 | JGI IMG/M metagenome (GOLD analysis project Ga0209363, IMG submission 187385) | Marine gutless worms symbiont microbial communities from Max Planck institute for Marine Microbiology, Germany - Inanidrilus exumae... | ecosystem: Host-associated > Annelida > Digestive... | reverse complement strand
GGAAAGCTGGGGGAGGGGCACAAATTTACAAATTTTAGGGCTTGCAACACTGGAGCTGCGGGCGCCGAGTGAAGTGCGGACGAATGTAACGGAGAGCAGATCATGTGTTGGACAACCTGAGGGAGTGAACGAGTGAGTGGAATGATGAGTGACGTTGGCTATCTTGAACTTAACGCGGTATTCAATGTGGAGCCAGTGGATCTGTTGGAGAAGTGTATGTGAACTCGACTGAAAGGAATTTGTGATGACACGTGCAAGGAGGTTTTGTGTTTTCTGTATTTTGGAGTTTTTTCTGAGTGGTGCCATATAATAGCAGAATTTGCATAATCAAGGCGAGAGCTGACAAGTACACAAGCTACCATTTTGGCCATGTCCTCTGATATGTATAAGGAACGGACATGCCGTAATGCAGGGAAATGATAGAGAATGGATTTGGAGATCATTGACGTGGTTATCCATGGATAGGTTTTTATCACTGTGTAACACCAAGAATTCTGATGTGGTTGGGCAAAGGAATCTGACATCAAGCAACGTTGATGGATGAGAGACTGCAATTATAGCTATGGGCTCGTCGACGGGTGTCAAGTAAGATGGCCTTGGATTGTCTGGATTAAAGGCCCTGCCGTTTTTGGTGAACCAGATATGCATGTCATCATTACAACTAGTGAGCTTGTTGAGGTCAGGCATATAGTTGGTTGGAGATAGGGAATAGAACAGCTGGGTGACCTCGGCATACTGCTGTTGATTCTATGAAGGTAGGCAATGCCGGCAACAGGAGACAGTCTACATATTATGTAGATTGTCCGCAATGTTAGTAGTAGTTTTCTCACATAGAACTTTGTTCAAAATGACGTTCGTTGCAAATACACCAAACCACTGCTTTTACTTATTTTCAAAATCTCAGCCATCCACTATCTTGTCGCTCGTCGAAGCGGCAAATGAATTTGTCTGACCTTCATCGGATCATCCCATCGAATACATGGTTCCTTGGGCCCACCAGTCAGCCCGCCAAACGCCATCTTGATCGGTTCAGCCATTTTTGCATACACTGCAGCAAAAACTGCCAAGGCTTTTCATTGGGGGCGGACAATCCCCAAAATTTCCACTTGCAGGATCTGGACCCTGTCTAATACGTGGAATACGTTGTTCCTTAGACCGATCGAATTCGACCCCCAAACAACATCTCGATCGGTTCAGACGTCTTCGCAGGACTCCTGAACGTGACAGACAGACAAACAGGGACACTACTCCATCTGTAGCAACAGCCCGCATCTTATACAATGCATGTGATGCGGCCTAAAAATTACACTTTACTGCTGATGTGTTTCAGAGTGGGCCTGTGTGCATCACAAAGCATAAATCTTGTTGCAACAGCTTGAATCTTTTACAGATAGTGATTTTTAAATTTTTAAATTTAGGTAATGGCTCTCCGCCATTTAAAAAATTCAAAATCTCAAGTTCCGATGGGTTCAGAGATGGTCATCGTGCCAAATTTTCTGGCGATTGGTAGTACCATTATAGCGAAACTGTGATTATAAAAAAATACACAACGACTGTCCCAAACGTTCAGAATTTCAAGTGCAGTTTCAGCCCATGAATGATAGTGCAAACTTTCATTGTGACAGTTTAAACTGTTGGATACATGCTGATTTATTGATTTTTAGAATGGCGGCCGTCCATCAACTTTGTTTACGTGTGGGATCACACATGATGAGTACTTGGTCATACTCACACAGACGGTGGGTAGGGTTTATACCTCCGTGTCTTTTTCTCCACAATATCTCGAATATTGATGCAGCTAGCATCACCAAACTTGACACATAAATGTTCCACGATGAGTCCTGGAAAACCATTTATTTTGGCTCAAAAGGTTCAAAAATCATGAGTCGAAAACATTGCCGGTGTGGGTCTTTGCAATCTCGTGAGTGCTGGCTTCTTCTTAGGTAGTATTACGCAAAATTTGGTTATAACCGGCAGTGTAAGTATGGTTTATCCCCCAAAAAGTGTAGATGTTTGCCTACAAACGTCAGTCTTTGGCCTCAGCCATTTTGCCTCATTTATAGCACTTGACCGTCACTATTCGAGATGGCTAGATCAACTTCACAGACTATAGTCAGTAGACATACAGCACATAACCAACTCCGTGTTAATTTGCAAATTATACGGAGTATTTCACGGTATCTTTACGACCGCTGGGTTTACTGTCTTGGTTACAGAACACGTTAACGCTTTTCTTAAACATATATAAATGCTAAAGCAATCAGAATGCGACATTAACAACTTATTATAACTTAATCAGCCTTGCTGATGTAAATTGTGCGCTCTTTTCACATCAAATGTTTAAAATCACCAGAATGCAACAGCCAATGTAGACGTAACTGGTGAGTCAACAAACAAAAGAAACATCTGCCAAAATACTAAGACAACAATTTGCATAATTCTCTAAGTCCATAGGCCTATCACTTTCAGTTATGACTTCAGACTGCATCATTTAACTACAGCTGAGCTGAAACAGCTATAATCGTGTAAACCTAATTATAGACCTAGTGATTAGTGAAGAAAACGAACAATGTCAGAACCTAATTCATATATACTAGTCCAACAGCAGACTGACGATTGACTAATTCATTAACACTGTCAGTAAATCCAAATGTCAAGACAACATGAAACTAGGAAAACCCTGAATTCTTTAAAACTCAGATTTTGGGTTTAGAAAATGCCAAACCCGGACTTCAAGTGCAGACTGATGCTGGGTAGACCCGTTGGCGACTACATGTCTTCAAAAAATGTCTGCTGTTGTTCATCTGTATACTGTATGCAGTAGTAACATGCCTATGCACCACTAGTCCATCATATTCGTTACTCCTTGTCGTTTTTATAGCAGGGAGATCACAAAACCTGGACAGCCAACGATATATCTCGTTTACTGAGTGATTCGCCTCCAGCCATACCAATCACAACTCGCTCATATTCAAGAAGTAACTGGTCGAGCCAGGTTCACCTAAAAACGGCCGATACGCCGGCGTGTGCACGGCTAACTTGCCCTAATACACCACTGAATAGACCTACAACAGATTAACTGCTTCAAGTTCCGAGCAAAGTGCATAACGGACGTAGCTGGAGACGCCAAACATCGTGTGATTCTGACTATATCTTATCAGAACAGCATATGACACGGTAACACCCGCGTTGCTAGTATCGCAGGGCAGGTGACGGCCACTCCGCAGCCTTGTATGAAGGACATCAGGCAGGATGATAAACTGTTGTGATTACTGTAGAATGAGAATAGTGATGAGGCAGCGTCTGTAGCTCACAATGCTAGCTGTTATTATAAGGTAAACACTGCCGGTGACTGATGGGCAAACACAGTTGTAACGAGGAGAGACAAGACAGATGTCACAAAACACACATAATCGATTCACTGTGGTGGACAGTCAAGTGTTTACACTCGGCAACAGACATGCAGGCAGACATGATCTGAGCAATGACGACTGTCCACAGAACTGTGTTCCACAATATGCACTCACACACATATATACACGTGCCGTTCTTACACATGACTGATGGTTAAGCTTTTTGCATCCTTTTCTTATTTTGCACGTCGTGGGTGTGAGGTTGGTACCAGTGATAAGCAGGGACGAGGCCACAATATACTGTTTGTGGGCGCTATAGCCCCGAGTCATGGTGCCTATTGTGGGGGTTTGGGGCTATGCCCCTAGTGGATCTAGTGGCAAAGCCCCCTGAAGCTGAAAGCATTTTCAAAGCAACTGAAAGCAATTTAAAAAGAAAGTGAACGATATTGCGTTCTTAATTTGACTATTTCACGTTTTGGTGCTTTCAAATATTTCGTCCATTACTGTGTACTTGCAAAAAAACACATATATTGGGCGGTGAAAAGAATTTATTGGAGTCATGTTTTGAGGGCTGGATCATTCATGTTTAGGGGGCTATATGTGGTATTTGGGGTCTTAGCCCCCATGCCCCCGCTGTGCTCACCCCTGGTGATAAGACTCATCTATGAATTGATTGAATAAGTTAAGGTTTTATGTCCCACCCAACACAAAATAGGTCATTTCAGAGACGTTCTTCCGAGCCAATCTTTTGGCTTAGTACTGAAAAACTGAAACAAACACAACAAAACAAACATGCATCCACAACAAAATATACAACGACATAAATAAAATAAACCAAAATCTAAAGCCAGGTTTGGTCACCTCCTGCGACCTCCGGCCTGGTAATGGAATGGGCCTATACTGGAAGGAGTAGATAGATAAGTCAGGAAATAAACAAGTGAGGAAGCAAATAAGAAAGAAAGCATAAAAAGGAGCAAAGAAGAAAGTGATAAAGTTAGGTAAACACATAAACAAACAATTTATATAGTGCCAAAATCAACACATGTATCACGGCACATTACTGACCCAGAGCCCGTACTGAGCGACTCATCCATGAAACAACCCGTGATGTGTCGAGTGCAGGCTCAATTTTCTAACTCCTGAAACACTGGTTTTCTTAACTCCTTAAGTGTAGGTTTTCACTGCCAGTTTTCTTCGGTATCGGGTTTGGTGAAATAAAGGTTCCCGACGGAATGCCATGACAACGAATGGCATTGCCCATGTCCACGGTCAGCTATGCAAGCTGCAGAAACTGGTCGTGGGCAGGCAATGAGTCATGACGTTACAACAGAGTGACAAGCTATGACAAGCTCAGTACATCAACGTCCGATGAGTCCCATCTTCAGCTACACAGAACTTTGACGAAGCTCGGCAGATGCTGTCTCGGCTTCTTCACATTCGACCGGCGACCGACGCACATACTCCGGAGACTTACCACCACGGATGACATCTTCCGTCAGTACCACTTCCACAATGTCCGTGCCAGGAACATCAAACATGGCATCCAGCAGTATTCGCTCCTTCATACAAACCAGCCACACGTCATACACTGTACAGTCCTTAAGCATATGTTTGGCTAAGGGCTCATCCATAAAGGACGTCTGCACACAGTGGAGAGAGGGATGAATCAAATGTGGACAAAAGTGGACAAGGGGACGGAGGGTTCTACGGTATCCAGACGTCCGCATTCATAGCATGGCTGCCAGCTTCTGATTTTGCTAATGCAGGATGCCCACATTGGATATCTCAATACTAATGCACATCACTACGTTACATGCAACTGTAACTTAAACACCGGACAATTGCTTATGAATCCAGAACACGGGCTTGCAGTACACGTATACAGGCCTACACATTTGTGACTTCTACAATGCATAAAGACTAAATGCTGAATATGTAACAAAATGAGATTTACTATACAACTGACCATGATAGCTCGCAGTCCTCTGGCACCAGTCTTGCGTTCCATTGCTAAATGTGCAATTGCCTTCAATGCGCCTGGTGTAATAACCAAATTCACCTACACAACAACCACACAACACATAATGTCTCACTTGCATGCCAAACAAACAGATCGTAGTTTCTTGCTGTTTGGCTTCTATCTTCTCTCGCCATTTGCACCATGTCATACAGTTAGCAATTCACATAAGTGATTACAGATTGTCTGCCAGACAGTTACGTTGCTGATGCACAATTCACTGGCTGTCTAGTCTGCACTATCTTCTAGAGGAAGGAAACAGATTTCACAGTTTCAGAAATTGCAAAACACACAAAAAGACCAAAAGCTAATGACTGACATCACTGCTGTCCTATGTTGTACTATAATTATCAAAAACATGTGAGAGACCTTGTCCATACTGAACAACGTCTGGTACTGTGTGGTAAGAGCATTCTTCGGTTCCGTCAAAATACGCATCAGCATATCCTCTGTCAGCGAGTGGAATGGCACGACCACAGGAAACCGCCCGACAAACTCCGGAATCATGCCAAACTCGACGAGGTCGTGTGCTTCCACCAGACGCAGTAGTGCGTCTTTCTCGGCCTGCTCGTCCTCTGAGCCGTGTCCTGTGTCACTGAACGAGCGAAGGTCACTCTCCGTCGCAGCTCGACGACCCTGACCGTCACTCGGCACGTCAAAACCCAGATACTGCAGTCACATCAAACAGTCCACATCTGTCACGTTATACAAAACCAAAACTAAAAACTAAACAGCACATACTACTACTAATTTCTTATAAAAAACTTAACTTATCAATAATTACTTACTAACTAACAAAAGCTAGTTTACTGCAAATGATACGAATTATAAATTTCCTGTCAGTGCTTTGACATTGTTGGTTGTGTGACAGAAAAAGCATCTGGCCTGCAACCAGCGAAGGAAGAAACTCAAGCAAGCAACAGGCTAATCTTTCAACATCACCTCCATCACTGTCATAAACAGCAATAGGCTTAATGCCAAGCAGTAGTGATGGCATGATACACCGCATCATATCAAATATCGCGATATTAAAGATGTATCACATCGTATCCATAATTCCCTCTCAAATGAATCGATATTCTGCACTACTCTAGTACGTCACGCTCAGCGCTATCAGCATCAGCAAACAAGACAGCAACAGGTGGGGAGTAGTTAATGTCACATTCCCAGGCAGGCCGACGCATTCGACCATCCAAACGTGTGAATTGCCAGTAATTGCCTGGTGCAGGGGGTTAATATTTGTTTAAGCATTCTCTCCCGTCCACCTTGAAGGCCGTCGACGACTCACTTATGCATTCATTAGGCCTATAATTTCTCGTATTACTGTTGCTGAATGACGTAAAATGAAGTCAGCACTGTGGATGCCCAGCACCGGATGGACTACCAGGCATTGTTATGGGTACAGAAGTTGTCGTCCAGCCAGTGTGTGGTCGCATCCATATACGAGCAGTTGCTGGAAGCCGTCTACATGTCCGTTATAATGCCACGAGTGGAAGCCTGCTAGCGTGAAGTCTTAAGTGGACTTCTCCCTGACACGTGCAAACGACGTCAACGACGTGCGAACGTCGTCGATGATTTGCGAACGTGCGGAACGGTCTCAAAAATCTACCAATCATAAAAAATAGTCCACTCGCCCCATCTTTTCTTGACCTAGCAACTCCTGAGAATAAGATAATGCACCACTTATGCCAGCCCCATCCACAGCTTTCCAACATCAATACAACAAGACACAGAGCCAACATGGAAGAAAGACAACGCAACAAAATAGCAACAAGTAATGTCACAACTGCTTCAACCTTCTGATGCTTGCGACGGGAAATGATGCGATCCATGCCGTTGAAAGCTCCGGATGCAACAAACAAAATGTTAGTGGTGTCGACAGCAACCGAGTCTCCTCGAAGTTTGCGTGAGCTGCGCTCAGGCACATTAACAATTGTACCTTCGAGCAACTTCAGCATGCCCTGCATAGACATACACACAAACACACTGCTATCTACCAGTACTGTGCACTAGCACTGCCAAAAATTCAATTGTTTCACTAGCCAATTTTCCAAAATAATGACCAACTGATGATCGATTCATGCTAAAACTAAAAAGCATTCACAGAAAGTTCAAACATCCTTAAAAGCACCATAAACAGAGCGCAGAAGTGCCATCTAGTGATTGTCAACAGAGTGGAGTGAATGCAGTAACAGGCGTCAATGGAAGAAATTTATCCACCAGATCAACCCAAAAATCTCACCAGCCATTTGACCTACCTTTCCCCGACTTTCATGGAAAATCATCAACAACTTAATTGGACCAGGTTTTAACAGGCGTGTCATCCCGGCAACAGTGTCAAGTACTGGCTCTAGTCACGTCACCATTGCTTCATCCGTCAAATGACTATTGTGACAACGGTGCTTCATTTAATGCCAGAACCAAAAACAGTAGTCAAGTGTCACTAACGAGTTAAAGCAACTAACAATTTCTGATCACTTAAGTTTTTAACAATAAATGTTTAGCTTAATTTGCACAATAACAAAACGCTATTCTCAATTTTTTAGAATTATTTTTACAACATAAATTAAAACTAGATGGTCAGTACTCTGAGAGAGTACAAATCTCCACGAAAGCTTTTTTGTTGCCAACACTTGCCACACATACTATTTTGCGGCCCGCTAGTTCCAAATTTCCAGACGGAGCTATTTTGTAAACAATCGTTAGTTTTTCTAAACATTCGCCGGTTTAAGGAGTTTTTTGACTTACTTCCACACCCTCTACTGATTGTAACGAAACACGAACTTGGTCTTCCCTTTCCCCTTAGGAACCTTCACATAAAATTTGGTGCAAATCCGTCCACAATTTTTTTAGTTATCGTGGTCACAAACACACACACAGACATACACACACAAACCAACGCCGGTGAAAACATATTCCCTCGCTTTCGTGGGGATAATTAAAGAAATGTGCAATCAAATTGACATGCACATTCACATTGCTCCGCATCCCGGCCCATCCCAATTGCATAAGTTGAAACCCCAACCCAAGGCTTAGGCTTAGGATGCGACTTTTTGACCACATTTTGTCATTCAGTTAAATAGTTAACGTTCTGTTCATACTGTGGTAATTAATTAATTCTTGTGGTAGTGGTGAATACTGGCGCTTTTCATCACATCACAGTTAACACTGGCTTGCAAACCTGCAGCATCATGTAGGAAGAGCAAGAAGCTCAGCTACCGCAGAGGGACCGCACGACGCCTATGTCAGTAAATCTGTGCTATGTTTCACGAGTTATGGCAGTTAGAAACGTTTCAAACAGAAAATGTGACCTCAAGGTCATTCAAGGGCACTGGCAATGGTGCCATTCGATAGGCCAAATACGATTTCATATTATTGCTCCATTGTAACTTACAGAACGTACAGAATATAATTATGTCATCAGCAGGGGCTAGTGAATATTCACCAGTAAGTTTCATCAAGATGCTCAAGCTGATCATGAGACACTGTAGTAAAAACACCTGTCTGGACGAATGAATGAATGCGGCGGAAGGACAGCCCAAAAACATAATGCCTTTGCCGGCATTGTCGGATGGCTAAGGTTTAAAAATACAGAAAAACGAACCTGTTGCACTCCTTCACCGCCGACATCACGCAGCTGATGTATACCAGGAACACTACCAATCTTATCTACCTCATCGAGGAAGACAATACCTGTCTCACACAAGTGACACATCACTCATCTGAGAACTGGCCATTAATAAATCGACGAGTCAAAACATACATATATACATACGGTGCTATAAGTCACAAAAAACCACTGTCTGTGTTAGAGACCTGCACAGGGATGAGTATCATGGTAATCCCGCGAAATCTGCGGGAATCCCACGGGGATGGAAGTTAATGTTGTGGGGTTCCTGCGAGGGGGAAAGATATGTCGCGAGACTCCTGCAGGGATGGAAAAACCTGTATGGGATTCATGCGGAAGTGTAGCTGTATTTGAATTTTTTGGTGCAACCATAAATCACAAGATGGGATGGAAGACATCTTTGTGGGGACGGGTTCAGAATGGAATGGGAGTTGGGCAGGGATATAATAAAATCCTGCGGAGATGGGCGGGGACAGAAGTGAAAGTGGATGGGGACGGGTGGAGATGGAAATTAAATCAGCGGGGACGGGTGGGAATGGATATAATTTCTGTCCCCATGTAGGTCTCTAGTCTGTGTGAGAATGTGCGTTCTCTTGTTGTTGCTGACACAGACATACAGTAGTGCTACCTTATATCACCTATTTAATGAAGCAACTGCCACAGCAATTATGTGAAATGACGTATTTTCTGTTACCATCTATTACTGTCATGGAGTTCATTACCCTGCTGAGCCTTGTCGACGTTAAAGTTAGCATCCTGCAGCAGCTTGCTGATGACCGACTCGATGTCTTCACCAACATAACCAGCCTGCGTCAATGTCGTACAGTCACAGATGGCAAATGGTACGTCCAGACACCGTGCCAAGATCTGTGCCAGGAACGTCTTACCTGTACACAGTGGGATATCAACACAACAGTTATTCATCACACCATGATGTGATGCATCATTCACACCTGTCAATAATCGTCCAGTCTTTGTTTTTAACAGTGCAGTGATCTGCATCTCAGCTGAGTCATGTTGCTACATTTGCCAATCTCGTTTTCCTGCCTGGACCAGCTCATCTCACGACTTCACTAAACAAACACTCTATTCATCACTATTACAATGGTTCCCCAGGAACAATGTCTGGACACTGCCAGAGGGATTTTCACGACCTACCAAAAAACTCAAGACAACCAATCACGTGATTCAGTTGCGGGAAAATTTAACTACTTACAACAACATCATCAACAACATCAGCCCAACATATACATATACATGTTCATACACATACACATCCAAACATCATGTCCAAAAAAAACAGAACATTATATCTTGCGCAAAAAAACACTATCAATCAAAGTTGGTTAGTTGGAGTTTAACGTCTCATTTTCAGCACAAATATCAGAGATGAACTATCAATCAAACAAAATAAAATTAAGACACAACAGTTTTGAATGTTTCCTCTCAATAACACACAGAAATTCCACATACATGATGAAAGCTGATAAGGTTCTTAATGCTGCAATGTTAATGAAAAAAATTGCATCTTTCAACACAGCATAAATAAACATGAAGAGAAGATGGCATAAAATGAAACACATGCAGAATGCATTAGAAGTACATTAGTCAATGTCACATGCTACGGCAACAAATGTCATGCCAACCTGTGCCTGTTGGTCCCAACATCAGTATGTTGCTCTTGTCAAGCTTGAGTTCAAATGACCTCGAGTCAAGAATGTCACTAGCATGACGTGTCGGCTCATCACTGCCACTAAGAGTTCGCTGTTCAACGGCACTGCTGGGTCCAAGTGGACTACTGCCACTCGGCGTCTGTAGTGTGGTGATACCAGCAATGTGCAACAGTTCTATGCACAAACACAACATGTCAATGTCAATGTCGGCACTGCATCAAGACTCATTCTGTGTTGACAGCAACAGTCAATTCCATTCACTTGCAACGACACAGTCATCCAAATCTGTTCACAGTCATGTTCAACGTCTTCCTCGGCTGATATCCAAAGGTCCACATCAGAATCTTTACATTGCTTTTACGTGACAACTTTAACTCTTATGAGCTGCCAGACACCATCAGTCACACATCACAGTGGCGATGTGGTGAGGTGGCAGACTTCCAGGTGATTCTTAGTAGCATGAACAGTGGAAAAC
>Ga0209363_1001546_pt1 | contig 11157 bp, 11 predicted proteins | sample WorMetexBAHAMAS3_FD_187385 | JGI IMG/M metagenome (GOLD analysis project Ga0209363, IMG submission 187385) | Marine gutless worms symbiont microbial communities from Max Planck institute for Marine Microbiology, Germany - Inanidrilus exumae... | ecosystem: Host-associated > Annelida > Digestive... | reverse complement strand
ATATAATGATAACGCAAAACATAATAAAGAATGTTAATAGTAGTTGTTGTTGTTATATGAAATGCGTGCACATATAAACATGGATAAAATTAGAAAATACACAAATCATAGAGTATCAAACAGTGAAACTAAATTCAGCCGAAGAAAATATATGGACACAGGTATAGTATATAGTACATGCAAGGATCATAAAGTGCCTCTAAAATCTAACTGGTAAAATAGTAACTAAATGCAATTGATTAATAAAATCGAAGTTTGCAACTTTGCACACAGAGGCTATATCAGACCCTGCAGGGTCTGCACTGTAAAGGCGATTCTTTGAAATAAAAATTTTTACAGTGTAGTGTTAGTTGTACATGAAAGTGGAAGCAGCTGAATCAGTTGTTCCACATAAAAGTATTATCAAATATAGCCGTGCATGCAGACACAGAATCAGTGAGGCGGTGTCTTTATTTGAAAGGTTGATCTGTGGGCGTGATTCTTCTGATGGTGTGAAGTAGGCCACACATCTCACTTCGTGACATGCGACCGTTGTCCTGTGGTAAATACCAAAAGCTACCAACATCTGTGAGCTGAAACCACGTCTGACACCTGGCCGTTCGCGGTGTCCTTTGAAGTTCCCAATGCCGACCGCCGGACGACCACCTACATTGCCAAACTGCCATGGCGGTCCGGCGTGGGTGGGGATGCATGCAGAATGGGCAAAGTACACATAAAAGAAGGCCGCGTCTTGTGTGGCTGTTGTAACTTGTGACACAGAATTGAAGCTTGTGTTACTTGTGTGTGGTGGCAAGTGTGGCGGCGGCATCAAATGACCGTTGTTGCATTAATTATCGCAGTGGTGGCGTGCGACGTGCATTCGTGCACAATATCGTTTGATCTGTGGGCGCCGCGATATCACAAGGTCGGCCAGTTTATTACCTCAGTATTGTTTAACTTGACTTTTCATACAACCGGTTTTGGCGGTTTGAATCCAGGGTTCGAATCATTCGAACGAACATAGGTTTACCGAACCTCAATTTACAACCCTAGTGTGAAACATGGCCATGTGCAGCAAATGCATAATAATAATAAATTTAATTACTTGTTTGTATTATTTTACTCCAAACAGTTCAATCAATTGTGAAAATTAAGTGCCTTTAGTTCAGGTCTTGCGATCATGTGAAGACGCCCTAGGTCGAAGGTCACGGAAAGAGCCATCACTTGGCAGCTTCACGCGTACTTATCTACTGAAGATCTGCTACCGCGTTGCCAGTCAGCTTACAGGAAGCGACACTCAACGGAGATGGCCGTGCTGCGTGTTGTGTGTGATGTGCTGCTGACACTCATCAAGTGACGCTGATCACTCATGCCGCAGACCAGAGATGTGCTGAAATGTTGCGTCCGCATCAGTCCGCAGATTCTGACCACAGATCCGCATCCCCATCCCCCTCTCCCCACACAGGCTCCCAGCCGCAGCCATGTCCAGTCCATCTGAGCCTGGTAAGCTGGGTCACTGAAGAACAATTAACGGCTGCAGCTGCGGAGCATGGTCACAGGGTGAATCAGATCGAACATGTCCGTCAGCGCTATACTATAGCATCTGCTCACTGTGCTCAGCAGGTCAGCTTGCCGAGTGCCGAGCTTGAGTTAATGATCCGTGTCAGTCCGCGTCTGGCATCCGCGAATTTTCGGGGGCGAGCCGTCCGCGTCAGTCCGCGGATCTCAAGAATTCTTGCGGATCTGCGTCTGCAGGCGGATGCGTCCGTCGTCCGCACATCTCTGCCGCAGACTGCCGTGGCCGTCGCCGTGGTGCGGCGAGTCGCACGCCGGCATCGCGATAATTAGTGCAACGACGGTCATTTGATGCCGCCGCACTTGCCACACACATGTAACATGAGAAGTCACAACGGCCGCACAAGACGCCGGCGTCGCGGACGTAGGTGGTCGTCCGGTCCGGCACTTCAAAGGACACCGCGAGCGACAGATGTGACACGGAATTGAAGCTGTCGCGGCCGTCTATTTGGGTATTTCAGGCGGCAAATGACCGTCGTTGAGATAATTATCGCCGAACTGCATTGTTTGTACAAGGGCGGGCACCGTGTTGACTGCTCAGCATCGTATGTGCGCGACGGTAGGGGGTTCACTAAGTGAGACCGTCGCGACGGTCTCACTAAGAACAAAGAGAATGCTTAGTATGTTCCGGCTCCGGAACAAAAAGTGTTCCGAGACCTAACCGACGTTGTTCCGGGCCGGAACAGTACCAGAAACAGTTCCGGTTCGATCTCTAATAATTCGCACTAGTCTACTTTCACACGTAACTATGTCCGACCATCCCCACACTTTTGTCATACAGGCTACTGTTAGAATGTATCCTAAACATTACTTATGCCATTAATTGTTGTCCGCAGGTGTACATGTGTTCTGAAAAATACAATTTCTTTTCGCCAAAGCCAAAGCAGATCTCTAAATGTAATCGTCTTCTAACGGAAGCTACATCATTTAATGTGCATTGTAGTGCTGTGCATGTAATGCAGTATTTGGTTGTTGTTGGTGGTGACTTCTTGTACTGCCTTTACACGCATAATTTACATCACGCTGAATTTAGTGGTAAAAACCACGAGTAAACACTTCTGTTGAAGTCACTGTAGTTATGAACATCTCAGATATAGTATGCAATGGCAGGTAATATGGCATAGATGTAATATATATTCGCCTATCAATGCTGGCAATAAATTCAAACAAAGCTTCTTTAAACTATATTCTCTCTTTGACTGAGCCTGTTACTTTGACTGTGAGGCACCAACAACAGACTTTCCCTAATGTCTGACTTTTGATTTGCTTTGCATCATGAATACTTCAAAATATCATATAAACAATCCAGCATAACAGATCTTGTTTCGTCATGCTCGCAACAACATAACAGAACATGTTCCACAGTTCTTTCTCCATACTTTGTGTGCTGATTAACACTGAGGAGTACTAGTGCAGGCAGACTACCCCCAAAGGAGATATGTTGAGGGTCATGTGACCTCTTTAAATTTTGGGAAATAAGTGATGATATCTCGAAAACAGTGCAAGATAGAGACATTTTTACGATGGAATACTTATAGGAAATCGTATATGGCCCATCTTTAATCCAGTGGCACATCACTTGTATTTAGAGCGAGAGATCAATAATGTGTTTTAATGGAGTATTAATTTCAGAAGACAGTAACTGACTCCCCGTATACAATCGACTAGCCTCTTATATAGTGGAGCGAGGGGGTGCGGTGCATGGCGGGGCGCCCCGCGACAGGCAGGACGACCCATCATTACAAATGGTTGGCATCATGTTACTTGATGCCAACCGTATAAATGTCTTTACTCTTAAGCGATGATCCATACTTGATGTATGGATCGTCACTTTTGTTTGTCAATGAAGTTCTCATGCTGAGCCGAGGTTGATGGTTTGTGTACTGTGTAGATGGAACTTGACCGTGTGTCTCAGTTTGAAGATCTGCCAGTGATTGCTGATGGTGTGTTTGAGTACACGGACACTCTCCATGCTGAATCAGTGCCTATTGTTATTGACAATGGTAGTAACACACATTACTTACTGATTGTCTTACTATTTATAGTTGTGAAATTTTAGGGCCAGCTTTTCCACCACAGACTAAATTTACTTTAATTTCTGATTACGTAATTTCTGATTAATTCAATTGTTGAAGTTAATCATCGATTAACCAATTAGCATTTTTCCATGCATTTTTGATCTCCAGTTAGTAAATCGGCGGCCCCGTATGTGTCCAGAGGCTGTAAGTAAGTGACAAATTTATGAAGCGCCAAAACCAGAATAGGCGCTCTCCATTACAAGGCCGGAGGTCGTAGGAGACGACTAAATCAGTAAATCTGGCTTTAGTTTTTTGGGTTCATTTTATGTTGTAGTATATTTTGTTACGGATGCATGTTTGCTTTGTTGTGTTTTAATTTTTGGTTTTAGTTTTTCAGTACTTAGCCAAGAGGTTGGCTGGGAAGAACGTCTCAGCAATGACCTATTAACTCGATCAATCAGTAAATTGGCGATTAGTTGATTCCATATTAACTGATCCTACTTTCATCTCTGATTAGCTGTCAGTGTGACCTAAGTTCAGCAGCTGGCTGTCAGTGACGTCATCATCCCATATTATATATTTTGTGTTTACACAACTGTTGCTGAAGACGCTTAGACCGATGTCACACCTGCACTTTTATTGCACTATTGTGTCATGCAACTTTATCGCGCGACAAAGTTGCAGTATGCACGTGTGCATGTCACACACTGCAACCTTGTCATACAAACAAGAAATGACCATTACGTTTAATCATTGCAACAAAGTTGCAGTGTGCGACATGCACAGTTGCATACTGCAACTTTGTCATGCGATAAAGTTGCGCGACAAAATTGTAGGTGTGACATCGGTCTTACGGATTTCATAAACACAAAACAACCCTTTCATGATATTTGCAGACATCGGCAACATGATGTATCAGGTTCTGCAATGTACCTTGTCCAGCAGTTTCGTGATGGCAAACTTCGACAGTCTAAAGCGCTGGCAGAATTTAGCATCATCGTATTCCTGAAATGGATTCCTCGATGGCAAATTCCTTTTCATAGTGGACAAAAAGCAAAAAACTCTGCAAATCCTTCGTTGTTAATCGGCAATTGACGAGTTAATTGTCAAAAAATTGGCACTTAAGATAATAGATGATTTAGTTGATGATAGTCCATTAGCTGGAAATGACATTGGCGGTGGAGAAATGACATTGGAGTTAATCGCCAATTATTGGGCCAGTTTTTCCACTGCAGATTAATCTCTCATTAACTTAATCACCAGTTAAAATCGGCAGATAATTGTTCATTAACTCGAATGTCGTTTCTCCCTCATCATCGTCCCGTGCACAAAGTCAGTGTAACAAGGTGTCGCCCCAATGGGACGTAACACTACAGGCTCGCCATGCAGTATTACCATGGAGCTATGGTTTGACTGGATGCAGTAATGACGTTATTGCCTGGCCTGCGCGGGTGAAGCCACCTGCAGGCCCGCCGCCATCTGCAGGCCCGCCGTGAAGTGTTGCAGATGATGACAACAAACGCCAGCGACCGTTACGTGTCTGGCCCTTCTACACGATGTGTAGGCGGGCCAGTAACAACACTGTAAATTCAGCAACTGGCGAGTGACCAGTTGGCTAGCTGCATGGCATGCAGAATTCAGAATGTGCACTCTGCAGGTGGTCAAGTGACGCAAATAGAGAGTCCGAGTGAGTACATGTTTGCGCTTCGCGGCCTCCTCCATTCCCACGGTTTGCCGGTCACGTTCACCCCCGACTCCATGGGTCCTCTGTAAGAATTATACCCGCCAGTACACTGCTGTCCATCAGTCGTCTACCACGCTAGCCTGTAGGCCCAGTCGTAGATGTGTGTAAGAAGTTCAGTTTTGAATTCTACAATCAGAGCTTCGAATATTGAAAATACGAGTTTAACGTTCCTAATCGAAACCACCATCAGCTTTGTTTACCAACCATGTCCCTGGTGAGTCTGGCTTACCCTGCTGCCCCTCAGCTGTCTTCATTTGTTAAGAAGAGAATCTTTGGCGACGAGTGGCACAGGATTTTTGCTGGCTGTAAACGTAAAAGCAGTGAAGGATGCTGAAAGCACTGACTCCATCCAGGCAGCCTCACTCTCTGCACCTCATCCTGTCTTTATCCACACCAACTCATGAGGAAGGTTCACGTGACCTGACCACGCCCCTTTCAGGGATGATTTGTTATCAGTGGGCTAGCACCTGCTACGATCAACCTATCTACAAAGTTTGAAGTCTCTAGCTCCATTCACTAGCAAGAAATGAAAGAATATCGAAAATGAGGTGGTTTGGGGTCATTAGAGGTCACTGAAGGTCACTGAAAATAGTGCAATTTAATAGAGCGCATACGAGTTTCTCTTGGTGTTCCATAGAAACTATGTCCTTATCTTGCACTGTTTTTGAGATATAGCAAGATATTGGTCGAAAATTGAGGATTTTAACCTAACCAACCTCTGTTTGGCGCTTTTTTGGCGGTGTCCCCATCAGAATTTTGCGGATATCTTTGGCGTCAGAAAACTAGAGCTATCGTATGGCGTTGTTTGTGTGATCCTGCTTTTATCCATTTTGGTACAGTGCCGGCTCGTGACAGATGGATGCACTTGTGATTACTGCATATACCGCGCTTGTATAGCATCGTACAGTAAACGTTACTGGAATTCGAGTGTGTGGTTTTTGAGATATGCAAGCGAACCGAAAAACAGACGGACAGACAGACATACATACATGCTGATAGTTTGAACCTCTGCTGGGAGCAAACAAAGTGAAAAGACTGTGTTGACAGTTGGTGGTTGATGTGTGCAGGGTCATACAAATGCCGTGCTGGGTGGGCAAGTCAAGAGTCGCCTTGTCTGCTGTTTAAGAACATTATTGCTCGATCAAAGGCAAAAAAGACAGCAGTAAGTTGTTATGTCTGTGTGTCGATTTGTGCACATCATAGTCTCGTTTCATGGCGGCATGTAACCATAGCACAGCAGTGCATTGTGCGCTTCATTTGTGCTGTGTACGGCTTAACAGGTTATAGTGAAATGTTGTGTGCATCTCTTTTGAGTTTTGAGTTTTTGTTGTTTAACGTGTTTGGTGTCAGAGAGCTGGCACAACACACTCACATCGAGATGCCGTTTGGGATGCTGACTTGTGTGGGCCCAAGGAGCCATGTATTAGATGGGGCTGCAGATGTCCCAGGGGAAGGGGCAGTTCTTGATGGGTGAAATGGCGACCCATTGTAAGCAGAGATCGTTGCAGCAACGCGACGGCGTAATGCTTTAAGTTGCGTCAGCTAATCGCAAACTCGTAGTGCATGCCTATAAATAGCATGCCCATGCCCTAGCTCGGTGAAGTATCAACACTGTGCCAACACATTTTGCGAGGTGCGAATAGTGTAATGTTGAAACCATTTAAACGAAACGCCTTGTGTGTGCTCAGCACGATGCGGGTTGTTGTCAGATTTCTTTGACCACGTGTTGATGTTGATAACGACTGATTGTGAAGCATGTGTGGACAGAGTTGGTGGCTGGTGTGTAGGATGCCGAGATACTGGTGGGGAATGACATTGGCAACATCGATGTGTCTCGCTGGCAGATCAAGTCACCGTTTGAACGTGACGTCGTCACTCAGTTTGACGCTCAGGTACAGAAGCGTCATCAGTGTACACCAGCGCCAACTTACTTACTTAATTACACATCACAAGCCTCAGTACTAGGATAAAATAATGTCATAGAGTGAAATGATGCAGGGGGTCCTGTGTCACAGCCAGTGAAAAAACTTTTTTTATACTATTTTTGAGACACAGCGAGGTACTGGTTAAAATTTGTTGATTTTTCTTATCCACCATGTGCTTGTCGCCAGCATTTCATCTGTTTGTTTGGTATTAGAAAACTAGGATCAGGCTGTTATGAGGCATTGGTTGTAAAGTGTGTTGCCATATTGACAGAACACTGGCTTGTGATAGATGGATAGGCGTTGGGCCATAACTATATGATGCTGTTACATTGTTGTGTGTTAATAATTGAAAATTGTACTTGAACTTGTTATTATATCTAGGAGAAAATGTTTGAGTACATAATGTTATACCCCCGTGTGGGTCCCAGGGCTGTAAGTAAGTGGGTAAATGTGTAAGTAAGTAAGTGACAAATTTATGAAGCACCAAAACCAGAATAGGCCGTTTCCAGGCCGGATGTCATAGGAGGTGACTAAACTTGGCTTTAGTTTTTTGGGTTAATTTTATGTTGTAGTATATTTTGTTACGGATGCACGTTTGCTTTTGTTGTATTTGTTTCAGTTTTTCAGTACTTAGCCAAGAGATTGGCTGGGAAGAACGTCTCCGAAATGACCTACTTTGTGTCGAGTGGGACGTAAAACCACGACTAAACTCAACATAATGTTATAACTGAAATAACACTGTGTGCAGGAGCAGATATTTGACTACATTTTCAGTCACCTTGGCATCCACACCGAGGACAGAGTTGATCACGCTGTCGTGATGACTGAGCCAGTCTGTAATCCCGGCTACTGCCGTGAAAGTGAGTTGTTTCACGTTCAGCTGTCTTGTTTGTCTACAGTTTTATCTTCGTGGTGAACTGCAGGAATACACTCAGTGACACAACAACAGCAAAGTTGTTTAGTGCATTCCGAGCGTCTACCATTGTGAGAGAGCCAGTCTAGTTATTGATGTCGCTCCTTCAGCTGTCAGTCGCTGAAGAAAGGATGATGTTGACTAAGTGATGCAGGTTGATGCCAGGAAGTTGCCTGACCATATATACATTTACACCAATTGCATTTTTTGGGTCAGCGAGGCAACGTGCAAACTTAGCTTCACCTGGAAATTGTAGTGATAGCATTTCGAGTGTTCCACAAAGTCACCAGTTGAACGTCGTAATATTTTCACATACCTCTTAACACTACTGCAATTTTTCTTATGTCCCGATTTTCAGAAATTTGTATGTTTTAAGATGGTCTTAAGTTTATTTTGAGTCTGTTAGAGTTTGACTTATGTGCAAGAAGAAAAATCTGTTCCCATAGCTGCACATGAATTCTCTCATCTGATCTGCCCTCACAAATGTATACACATTTCTGCACTTGGCCCTCAACACAAAAAATTAGTGGTACACGATCTACATGCTCATTTTGCTGCATGAAGATCAAAATTCTAATTCAAAACACTGTTGTTGTCTTTAGTCATATGTATTGTTAACTACATGGACATTAGAAGTTTTTCAGAAACAGCTGATGGTCAATGGTTTCTTCAAACACCTGAGTTTGGCGGGACATCAAGGGATTCTTGTGTACAAGCAGGGAAACAGGCCTAGTAATGTGAACGGTGATTTTCTGCAGCGTTATCGTATGAACAGCAACTGCTAACATCAGTTCTTCACCATTTTTGTTTCCTTCCTTCAGTTTTCCCGTGCATGCCCGCTGGACTGCCATATCGTCGTTCTCATGACGTCCCTACTCTTTAGTATTGAGATGCCTCTCTAGCTGTTATTTTAGTGCTACAGTATGCTGCGTGCTTCATGATTCAAATCGATTCACTGATACGTCTTATTTTTTATTTTTTAGTTTGACTTAAATCTCCTAATATAAAAATTAGTATACATAGTTTAGAATTTGTTGTTTGTAATTTTACATTTATCCCATTACTTGGTGACAGTGCTGATAATTACTGCAAAGTGTGACAGACGACTGCTTTGAACAGTATGACATTATTAGTAGAGATGTGTTAATTTCAGTGTTGTCTAATTAATTTGCTAATTGGTTTCATAATCCTATATTTAGCTGTTTTGATACAATACCAGCTGCAGCTTGTGATGGACGGATGTACAGACGGACTTGTACTCAGTATGGTCTGCTGCTATTTTATAGTTTTTTGTCATTTTTTTAATCTAAAAAAGAGAAAGTTTATTTGTTTTAGCTTGTTTTTAAATCAAGTCAAAAAAATTAGTTCACATGCATGAATCAAATAGATTTTTTCAGTGAATCATGCACCATTAATGTGTGTATGTGTGTGTGTATGTGTGTGTGTGTGTTTGTGTGTGTGTTTGTATGTGTGTTTGTATGTGTAGAGATGTCAGAGCTGTTGTTTGAGTGCTACTGTGTTCCTCGTGTGGCATACGGCATTGATGCTCTGTTCAGCTACAGTTACAATGCTGCTGCTGCTGATGATGGTTGTCATGGTGATGATGATGCTCTGATAGTGTCGTGTGGCTATCATTCAACTCACATTATCCCAGTGCTGCGAGGTCGGCTGTGTGCCTCGGCGTGTCAGAGAATCAATGTCGGTGGAGCGGTGCTTGATGCCTTCATGCAGCGAGTTCTGCAGTTGAAATATCCACAACATTTCACCACTGTCACTCTCAACAGAGCCGAGGTATCGTCTGTAATTACAGTATTAGCATCAGCAACAATTTGAGTAGTTTTAAGTTTTGTTTAAGTTTGGAATAGCTGAAAAGTTTGCCAGATCGTCTTAGTCCAAATTTCATTACAGCACTGACAATTTTGTATTTATGAGGACAAACACTGTCACTGAAGACTGTCTTTCTCGCAGTAACATGTCGGACTTCTGTTAAAATGGCAAATAGAGAGAGGCAGAATGAACTGTGAGTGTGTTGATTCTTGTTGGCATGCATTGACGTACAGAAAAGCAAAGCTAGAGCTTGTCGAGTTGTCGTGGAAACGTGAAAAATACAACTTGGTGAAATACACAATACCTGACTCCACACTACCCACTCTGATTGTAACCTTGGCTATGTCTTTCATCAACACTTTACCTTTACAGAGTAAATTTTATCTCTCTTTAAAGTCTGTTATCATCATAATCGTCAACTCCGCCCTCACCTCGATTCCACAACTGCCTGTACCTTTGTTAACTCCAACCTTGATTACTGCAATTCTCTTTGCTACAACGTCCATAAGTCTTATGTAACCCATCTCCAATGGATTCAGAACTGTCGGAATAAGGGTCTGACTGTCTCATCTGTGATATGCAAGAAATCAACTCCATAAGCACTCGCTTTGCTTTTCTGTAGGTCAATGCATGCCAACAAGAATCAACACACTAACAGTTCACTTTGCCTCTTTCTATTCTATATCAGTGGCGAATACTTCATATAGCCGTCGACAAGGACATAACGTGCTAGGCAAGTAAGGCAAAGTCTCATACCGCAATGTGACATGACATAAACAACGTGCTACTTGTTTGTTTAGTCGTTGGCCCAAAATACAATAAGTAGGATTGATATCAGCTGAAACTAGGTCTGGACATAACGTCAGTAGTGCCACATCACGTCCTTCAAAACGTCCTCCAGCCTTGTCTCATTTGACTCTGCACTTCTGACATGAGAAGAGCCTTCGTGATCCTTGACTTCATCGCCCCATGTGGGCCCAGGGCAATCTCCCCCTTATAGCTTCACTTCCCACTTCCTCACCTTCTACTGTATTTTTTAATATCTTTCACTTTTCCCCCTTTCCCATTCTTATTTGCTTCATCTATTTTCTTGCTTTTCCATCTTTTCCAATTCTACCAGAATAGTCCCACTCTGTTTCCAGGCCAGATGTCGTAGGACACGACTAAACCTGACTA
>Ga0209363_1001545_pt1 | contig 11157 bp, 9 predicted proteins | sample WorMetexBAHAMAS3_FD_187385 | JGI IMG/M metagenome (GOLD analysis project Ga0209363, IMG submission 187385) | Marine gutless worms symbiont microbial communities from Max Planck institute for Marine Microbiology, Germany - Inanidrilus exumae... | ecosystem: Host-associated > Annelida > Digestive... | reverse complement strand
GATTTTACAGGTCAGATGACCCAACCAACAGTGTAATAGCACTGAAGGATGATAGTCTTCCAGGTCAAGGGCCAATCCCACAGGCTCAGCACACTAAAAGGTAAAGAAAAGGATGTAATAAAAAAAATTCCTACATATAGCACCAAATACAACGAAGACACGGAAGTGCTCGGAAGACAGCTAAGCCAAGAAAGATCAAAGCCCGATCCAGTCGAAATTAACCAGCTACCGCAAGACCTATTAATCAGTTCAATGTGATATCTGGTGTAACTGCTGTTCTTCAGTTCCTATAACATATCACTGATATCAGTGCCTAACGACTCTTGTTGTATAATATCTTTTCTGTGTTGGCATGGCAACTGCTTCTCTTAGGTAAGACCCACAAGAATCATCCGGGGACCTCCTACCCATGGTACCAGACCTGCCCAAGGTGCCCCCGCCGCCCCCTACTGTCAAAGAGATCTCTAGCATCTTCTTCCTAACCCAAATATACTAACGGCTGTCAGCAAGGGCATGAGGGCAGTAAAACTCTGCTTAAACAAAATCATCCAGTTCTTAAATGTGGGTGATGGCTAACACGTAACATAATGTGTATACATATAATGGCTGAAAAATGGTTATATATGTGTAATAAATAAACAAAATTCAAACAAATCAGTCCAGACGTTGATAGACATTATAGGACAAGTAGCAGCGAATAAGGACAAAACACGAAATAATCCACAACTGAATTACAAACCTGAACATATGAACAACGCGAATTTCCATATTCAACGATTTGCTCCGTCTCAACAAAGTTGGCGATCTGTCCGTCGGTGTCAATTCCACGGATGTTGTATCGAGTGCCAGCACGATGGCAAGACCGACGAGAGATCAGGGTGTAGCGGAACGAGCGCCCTTTGATGGAACAATCAGTGACTGACACGACTGTTATCACCCATGTCAAGGTAATACTCACAGCCAACATGCATGCTTGTTAAACGCATGAGATGTATCAGCTGTTTACTATTCAGATGTATGTATCATGGCTGTCTTCATGGCTGGTTCAATGGCACAGATGCACAGGGTGACAATGGAAAAGATGGACAGATACTCAAGAGAGACTGTGACACAAGGAACAAGAGACTTGCACATGCAATTCAAGCAACCAGAGTAAGAAAGTTGTAGCAGTCGCTCGGTATGCATTGATACCGAACGACTGCTACAGAGTATACATTTGCAAAGTTTGGTTTTGATAGCTCAAGTCGTTTTCATTTTAAAGTGCAGACAAACAGACAGACGCGACTAAACGCTATACCCACGCCGGCTGCTATACAGCCGGTGTGGGTAATAACAAACTGTGATTACCATGATTCTGAGTGATCGCTGTGATTTTTGTCAAATGTCATGAACGCCATGGCGGACATATGCTGGCGGTGGGTAAAAATAAGTGCACAGTGTTGAAAAGAAGCAAAAGATACAGCCATGCATGATGGGAAGGCAGAAGCGGTTGAGTTCTGCTTGCTGGACAAGTTCCCGCACCACAAATCCATTCCACATGAACCGTGAATCTGCCTGCAACATTCAACCGACAAACCACTTTATGTACATGAGTTTAGTGCACAAACATCAAACTGTAAACGTTTGCACAGATGCCTGCAATGCTCTGACATATACAACGTGTCCAGATAACAATCTCAATAACGTTAGTAAAAATGTAGCCTGATAAATCTGCAACACATCGATATCTGACAAAGTTATTAGACGTTATATAGACAATGCAGCAGCATTGTAGCCAAGAATTAAAGGAGATGCTACCAGCACTAGTCTTAACTATAGCGACTAAGGCTGAATTTTGGTCATGGTTTTTAAAAACAGATGCAAAAATGCCAAAAAATTCTTCATCACCACCACCACCACTGCTGCCTTCTTCTTCTTCTTTGTCACACCTTTTTATCCAGGCAGTTTTGCATACACTAGTATAGATATCAACATAGTTAATACACTGCTAGAACTGCTGTAGTAGTAGTAGTAGTAGTAGTAGTAGAACGTACTGATTAATGTGGCATAAGCTAGGTAAAGTAGCTTCTAGGACACGGTACACAAATATCAGAAAGCAATTCAAAGTGTAGAACGTGGTCCAGAGACGTGCCTTTTGAGGGTTTCCTTAATTAGAGACAATGAAGTCTCCCTGATAAACTAAAATACAAAAAAAATAAAATAAAAAGGCAAACAATATGTGCCAGAACCCCGTCTATTTCAGAACCCCGTCTATTTAACAATATTTCATGGTGGCTATTACGCGTACTGTATTCATAATGTTACTCCATGCACTAAGTCACTAAATGAATTTTGCAACTTTACATGTGTGATCTGGCTTCTAACACCACGTCTTAAACTGCCAGGTATCTTACATTTATATAATGCATACCCGTTCATGGAGAGGCAGATACTTGAAGTCTGCACTGGTGTTGGCGAGTCGTTGCAAGGTGTGTGTCAGATCGAACGTCGTGGAGAAATAGTAGCCATCTATGGCCAGGACAGCATCAACCATCGACAAGTACTGTGCGTTGTCTTGAGTCTACAACATTCAAACACACATATCGACAACAGAAGCTCTCCTGATGGGGCTAATCCGACAGCACTTCAGCTGTGCTATGACTCTGCAACCGTCACTACCATCATCACATCCATTTTAATTCCCAGAAAGTTTCATCGATTGGCTTATCCGAGGACTCAATTTGGACTAAGTACCGACCCCTTTATGGTCCGCTTGCAAAGTCGTGGCCTCACTAGCGGCAGGCAACAGCAGCCGTGGCCAAATACACTGACAACTGATTTTATTACAACAAACTTGCAGATCTAAAAGGCTGAATTGTTAAATAACACAATAAAGTAGTAAAATATATATTTGTAGTTAAAGGGAACAGAAAAACAACTAATTCTAGATTGATATGCCAGCATGCACCTACGCCGGCGTCGACGATGTGCACAGGGCTATGCCATCGACAGAGTGCATATGCCATCCACGATGTTTGAACATCTAGCAATGCTAGATTTTGAGACTGTCCCCTGTCATTTTGCAGACGAACCTGGTTTAGCCAGTTTCTCTTAGTTTTCTATCTCCACATGCATGGAAGAGAACCTATGGGGATAGTGGCAAAGGTTTTCCTGTGGGCAGGACACCCTTCCTGTTACCCAAACAACACTGTCAAAGCACCGAATGAAACTCAAAGTGCCGATTCCAACCACTGGACGTGCCTCATCCATTTTTATCCATCATCCGAAAAAAGAAGCATTGCTGCCTTTGTCTTTCTCTCCAAAACTATGACTGCCATACTGAAGGATTACAGGGTAACCAGCTAATCCATGCTTGCCTGGCAAATAATCACTAATTGAGCACGTGCGCACATGCATTTGTATGTTACCTGTTGTTCATTGAGATGTAGTAATGTTCGCTGGTATGAAATGACTTCTGTACCAGTTACTTTCCAAATTGGTCTCTGGTCAACCTCACCAACCTTCTCTCGCCGAGTGATCACAATAAGATAAGGCCCTGCATAGCAACATACATCACAAGACATGATATTAATATACAACAATAATTCAAATAAATAAAATGAAATGCATCAGATATAAGTGACTGGCCTTTGGATAAAATTATTGTGCTTCAGTATCAGATTTTGACACTAGTCAACCATAAGCTATTAACAGCATAGACCGCTTGCATCACTTCAGAAAAGATACATGACAACAAAGTAACACTAAAAATCACAATCAAAGCCGACACATCTACAGCATACAGCAGTACACCAATACCCACATGTTAACTGCACTGTAGCAATATGTTTAACTGTATCCAGCAATAAGCAGTTTATTATTACGGCACGATGCTATGTTAGCATGGTATATGCTGCCGTGGCGTGTCTGTCCGTCTGTCACATGCTGATATTGTACCAAAATGGCTAGACATAGAATCATGCAAACAACGCCATACAATAGCACAGGGACTTTAGTTTTCTGATGCCAAAGATCTCGGCGAAATTCCAACGGCGTCACCCCCAACAAAAGCGCCAAATACAGATGGGGTAGGTTACAATCAGTGATATTCGACCAATATCTTGCTATACTTCAGAAACGGCGCAAAATAGGGACATAGTTACTGTGGAAGACTAATAAGAACTTGTACGCACTCAATCCAATGGTGCTGTTTCCAATGACACTGAGTGACCCCTAACTACCGAAAACCACCCCCTGTGCGACATTTCCTTTCATATCTTTGTAGTGGGTGGACATAGAGACTTCAAATTTGGTGGACAGGTTGATCGTAAGAAGTGCTAGTCCAAGGATGGTAAACCATCCCTAAAAGGGGGGTGGTCAGTTCACATAACTGACATGAACCATTTAACTTTTGGTGGGCATCAACCATATTTCTTGAACTGCTGAGGCTAGAGTAATCAAATTTTGTACACCAGTAAGCAATATCAAGTCCCAGCATATGGAGGACAAAACACCCTCAAAAGGGGCGTGGCCAGGGTCATGTGACCCAATTAAATTTTTGGGCCCCAATGATATCTCTGGAATGGACGAAGCCAGAATCATCGAATTTTGCATACAGATAGATAATATCAAGTTCTACCTTTCGCATGACAAACCACCCCTAATAGGGGCATAGTCAGGGTCACATGCCCCATTTTCAATTTCGATGCCGCAATCATATCTCCGGAATGGCTAAAGCGAGTGTCGCCAAATTTTGTACGCAGGTAAAATAAAGTGTTAGCCTTGGAATAACAAAATACTCCCTAATGGGCACGGTCAGGGTCATGTGACCTGTTTTTTTAAATTTTGCCCCAATCACATCTTTGGAATTGGTGAAGCTAAGCACTTCAAATGTCATGCACTGATTGACACAGCACAGTGCTAGTGCATGCATGATAGATTACTCCCAAAAGGAGTGTATTCAGGATCATGTGAGTGATGTGACCTCTTTAAATTTTGGGAAATAAGTGACAGTATCTCAGAAAAAGTGCAAGACAGAGACATAGTTGCAATGGAAGACTAATAGAAAATTGTATGTGGCCTATTGAATGGCACCATTAAGGGTAACCTTTATTCACCCTGAAGGTTACTTTTGCTGGCTGAAACCTTTCTATTGCACTTTTCTTTCTTTCTATTGCACTTTTGCATACCTTAAAAATGCAGCATTATGAGCATTATCTAATTTGTTTACACATAAATCGCAAAGCAAATGTGGCTGGTAATTTCTACTATCTTTTTTGAAAATGAAGGACTTCTCAAGTTCAAGTATACTGTAAATGTGGTAATATCTCGAAAACACTGCCAGACAGTCACCCTTGTTACTGCATACCACTAATAGGAAGTGATATATGATCTATCGAATACAGGCAATTCCGATAGCCTCGAGTCACTTTCAAGGTCATTCCCTACTGCAAGCCTTTCAAATGTGATTTTTCGTACAGCTTTGCAGCAGTTGACCAGCTTTCAACTGACATAGCGCAATAACGGTGCTTCTTGTTTGCATTACCCATACCCATACCAATGGCAGTCTCAGGGTTATGGGTTTTACCTCTGTTTGACTGTGTATGTGTCTGTTTTTCTGCATGATATCTCAAAAACCGATGCAGCTAGGACCACGATGAGTCCCGGAAACCCATTTATTTTGGCATAAAAAGGTCAAAGATCAAGGTCATAAGTCAAAAAACATTGCTAGCATGGGTGTTTCCACTCTTGTGAGTGTTGGCTTCTTCTAGTTATCAGTGTAATCAATTTAAATACACGCCTTCTAGTACATCATCAGATTCACTGTTTAACCCTTTCACTACTAGACCCTTCAGGCCGAAAGGTTCGGAAACCATGGCGCCGTACGTGACCCGTCGGCTCGACAGGTTATATAGGTGGTAATGCAGGCAGATGCAGTATGTGTCCGTGGTCTATAGTGGATACTTAGTGACAGTCCAGTGCGTACCGGCGGACAGTATGCTGGGTGAGGGGGGCATCAAAGTAACGAAAGGGTTAACCAGACAGCCCTCACTCAAGGTCACACCAACAGCTTCAGCAACTAGCCCACCAGGCTCCACTTGCAGATCATTCTGTTACAAAGTTATTGTCCAGACAAACACACAGCTGACCAACTACATTACAAGCCATTAAAATGGTCGGTAAAGAAACAGATGAAAACAGTTCTACCTGCTAATAGTCTAATAACACCAACAATGCCGAATATCAGTCTGACTTCGGCATCAGTTGGAATGCGATGCTCATTTTCTGAACAGACAATAATACACAACTGATTAACAATACATCAAACTACCCAACGTAAAACGCGTCATACATTCAAGAACATTCACGTAACTTCTCCTCGTCAAAGGTAATAAACTACGCTGCAATGTACGTAATGTGTGAATACTTGTCAGCGTGATTTCGCTGGTCAGTCGGTCAATGACAAGCAGTTCACGAGCTGACGAATCAACTGGCTCGACGAAGAAATTTGCTGCCGTGATATGCCTATTCAACATAAACCAACACAAAAACAGTCATCACACAATACCTACCGTCAAAGTGGCCTATTTATGCGCGGTCAAAATTAACAAGAATGCAACAAAATGGACAGCAACGCCCCAGCGTCAACGTGGATACCTTCACTACCTTGACGACCTGTTGTGTCCTTGATCTTTGACCTCCAGAATCTAACCAGGTCATCAGTGAGGGCTACTGAATATTCCCTGTAAGTTTCATCAAGATTGCTCAAGCCATTCATGAGATAGCGACGGTTGTGGTAACAAGATCTGTCCAGATGAATAAACGAACTAATGAACAAACTCAATAGATGGACAGACCGAAAACAATGCCTTGGTCGACACTTGTCAGGTGGTTAAGGTATAGCTCCCCTATGTTGTTGTTGTTATCGTGTGCATTACGAGCCACGTGACATCAGCCATTAAATTATTTTGTGTATTAATAACGCAGTATGTCATAGTTATTTCTCGGACACTGAGGCGTGGTGAAAGGTACTCGGTCTAGTACTCACGAGTAGTAAATTATGCAACAACGTTGCACTACTTTTGAGACACCGTACAGCTAGCAGAGAATATAGACACGTGGACGCTTCTATATTTTCTATATTCTTTGCAACTAGTACTACGGGAATGGCCCGGAGTGCCCAATTGAACGAACGCCCGGAATGCCAAACAGGTATGCCTGTTCAGCATTCCGGACGTTCAACAAGTTCTGCATTCTGGCGTTCGGCACTCCGGTCCCTACCCGTACGATACGATACGGTAGATCAACGTGCGCTCAAAAGCTTATGGGATGGCCAGCTTAATCTAGCGCACGACCCAGAAACGAAAAAAAATAGAAAAAATATCAAAAACCGAGTAGCTCAGAAAAAAACGGTCCAGGGACTCCAGGCAAAGGTCCGTGAGGGCAGTCCCGGAGGAAGAAGTGAAACTTCGGGGGGTAGGATATGTGAAAGAGGTAGGTTTTAAGCTGGGGGTTAAAGAGAGAGGGAGTTATAGATGCACAGTGGTGAATCAGTAAAGAAACAACAGTAACAAACTCCACATACAATCGTAAAGATTCATATGGCAACATAAGATCGTGTTGTTTATTCTCTGTCGCAGCCATCTGTCCTCGTAATAAGCAGCAACATTCGCGTTACAACAAATTACTCACAGAACCACACATGACGTCACTTAACACTTGTCAACATCCGGTAAGAAAAATGTAACATACATAAAGCTGTGAGCTGGACGCAGGTACCAAAGTTCCACATGATCAGATTAGATCACAGACAAACAGGCGCCTGTGATAGCCTCTATGCCCGTATCTTACACCAGACCAGTCCATAGTCCACACCACGTCATATTTTCACATAATCAGTTTTGAAACCAGCCAGTAGCAGTAGCAGTGGCTAGTATCAAAGACGACCTTTTTTCGCCGACTTCGCCAGGTGGCGGCACTGGATGCGAAGTTGCTGTCTACGATTGCAGGATTGTTTCCTAATTGTTTTTATCGTAAATCAACGGCTTTCATTTAAAATAGTAGGCCTACCAAACAGAACTGGGATGCATGTGAAGTCTTACAAGCGCTTTATACTGGACCACAGACGTTAGGCCTATGCTTATACTAACGAAGACGACAGACAGACAGACGGAACGGTGATACACTGTAGCATATAGCGAACGTGAACGTGAGTTCACGTTCACTAAAAATTACAGTCAGATCGCCGATCTGGCGCTAGCAATATGCTTTTTTAAACCGATCTGCTCAGTTTTTATCGCCGTTCCGTTTGTCGTCTGTCTGCCTGTAACGTTCGTGCGGTTTACTCAGCCGGTTAAAATTTTCGGCAATTTTTCTTGGCCGTTTGGTACTTTTGCCATATATTGACATCCACGGACACTTTTACGGAGATCGTCCCAGGGGAACCCCTCCGTCTGGGGGGGGGGTTAAAGGCAAGAAGGGTAGCCATATAGCGATTTTTAACATCTGGAATGCTGTATCTCCGAAACGGTGCAAGATAGGAGGTAAATTAGTATTAATCACTAATAGGAAGTCGTATATGACCTTTCGATTGGTACCAAAATCGGTGACCTTGAATGACCTTGAACGACGAAATAGCCCTTATTTTGCGCTATTTTACCGAATTTGGTAGTTTCCGGGGCGTAAAAGTGGTTGACAAAGCCACAATTATAAACAATTTACGATTACTATGTCTAGTAGTAAACGTCTGCAGAGGGACGGCGCGACGTCCTGGGTATAAATATTCTATAACTGCAAGGTGGAAATTTTGTAGCAGATTCATAAATTCAAGACTTAATGCGCACGCAGTACGTGCCCAGTTATCGTCTAATTTGTTAAACGAAGTAGGTTATCTTTTTGGTATTTTGAAGTATGTGTGCGATATCATCGTAAAAAAAGTTCACGTTCGCTACCTCATCTCCTGATGAGTTCTTGTATTTAAATAGCGTCACAAGTCTTCACTCACTGTTCACCGTTCAATTTCAACTTCTCAAAGTACGACATCATAGGGCTACAACATGGAGATCGTATCGTGAGTCGTGACCATAGATTACCTTGACGTCACTTCACACCATATCTACAGCGTTCGCACCGGGTCCGGCATGATGCGGCGAAAACAACGAAACATGCCGTAAATCTGAACTGTTTGCATGTAGCCTCCTACTTACGCCATGCAGGACGGATCAGCGCCATTGCAGCGCTCCAATTAGTGTCTTCGCGACCTGGCTAATGCGCTATATAAATTTTATTAGCGAACGTGAACTCATGTTAGTATAGTACTAGTAGTACACTCAATTTTGCTGAAGGGCTTTCCTAAGATGATTGGAGCCCATACGTCAGCTGCCTTCATTGATTTAACCGGCCCTTTTTGCCCAGAGTTCCAAAATGGGGACGGTGACTAAGGGATTCAAGGCTGGCTGAACCGACCATTTTATAGTGTTTGACTTTCGGGCACTCTGACGTTCAACGCTGATCGCCAGAGTGCCCGAAAGTCAAATGATCGATTGTAGCCAGCCTGGTGTTGAATCCCTCTATTAAAGTGTAGCTATTTGGGAACACTAAGCTAAAGTGGGTTCAAGTGGCCGCCCGTTGACTTGCTGGAATTTGTCTATAATTTAAAGTAGGCCTATAGCTTATTTGGAGCTAAGTGGAATAACTCGATAGGCCTAATTGACAATAATACTATTTCAAAAGGAAAATTCCTTTTTATGATGACGGATCAAGCAGCCCCCATGCCACCTGCTACAGTACTAAAGAAGGGGAAACCCTCCCACACCTCAATCGCGCCTCGTGGTCTTCTGTCGTCCCATGCACTCCACTGTTTTAGACTTGACGTCGCCGCTGAACTCTATCATAATTACCTGCATCACAGCCGCGAGCTTTCACAAACACAATCGTACAGAATTATGTCAGAGCACGCCGATATTCAGAGGCCGAAACTCTAGTTTATTAGTTTACGATGGTGTCTGAATGAACTCAACGACGATTTTACAGCGCGAGTATAATAATTATGTTTCGGTGTTTCGCCATAGTAGAATGTTTACGAAACTGGTCCCTATCGGCGCTGTGTCTGCGGCGGCGGATTTTGATTCAGCTTAGTCTGTTCGAGCTGATGTTGTCGGTTCTGTTCCAGAATCTCAAGTACACTGTTGCAGTCCGGATAAACGAGCTTGGCGAACGTCTCGAAGAGCGGAAACACCACGTAGTCGATGAAGCCCAGCTACACATACAGTGTCAACACCCGGTAAGCAAAAGTAACATACATAAAGTAGCACAACGATACAGTTACACCAATCATTCTATAAATTTCTATTTCGCTCAGTTACCGGCCTCTTGCAGTGCGAATAAAAAATGAAACAAGAACAAAGTCGATCCTCCTTATTGTCGGGCCGAAATGGACGGTGGCTGCGTCGCATGCTGTCCCCTGGTGCGTCACGGTCACGGCGAGTAAGCAGACAGGACAGACAGACGGACGGACGGGCGGACGCCAGACTGTTACGTTACGCTTTCCGCAAGACACGGCCACCGTAATAAGCATGACCTATACAAGAAGTGGAATAGGAATAAAACGGGGGCTGCACCAATTAGGCCTACTGTCGATATACGCGTCGAAAATGCAATTATAATTCAAATAAAAGATTGCTAAGATCGCCACAAATCGACACTAGTACAAAATATTCACTGTGAGTCAGAAAAAATGCCACTACACAATAGGCCTACACACAGACTGACACAGTTACACACTTGTCTGTATCTTCGCCAAATGCCGACCGTATTTCAACATCTTTTCAGCTCAGACTTAGCAGTAAATTTGAAACAGTTATCTGTAACGATTCCGCCTAACCTTAAAAGTCGCTAAATTACCTCGTGACATATTTGGCAACGTTCTAAATAGCTTTCTGCGTCATCATGCAATACTTAGTGTAAACTTACATAAAGCTCAACAGACGGTGACAAGTAAAATAATGTAACTGCAGTCATTGGCGACCGCGCTTTCGGCGTCGCAGCGTCTAGTGTGTGGAACGCTCTACCACCGAACGTCACTGCAGCGCCGTCACTGCCAGTCTTCAAACGGCGACTGAAGACCATGCTTTTCAGTCGCTCGTTTACATAACTGACCTTGTAGGCCTAGTACTGTTA
>Ga0209363_1001544_pt1 | contig 11163 bp, 9 predicted proteins | sample WorMetexBAHAMAS3_FD_187385 | JGI IMG/M metagenome (GOLD analysis project Ga0209363, IMG submission 187385) | Marine gutless worms symbiont microbial communities from Max Planck institute for Marine Microbiology, Germany - Inanidrilus exumae... | ecosystem: Host-associated > Annelida > Digestive... | reverse complement strand
GTTTTGAGGAGATGTAACTTCTTTAGTTGCTAGAGTAAAAACAAATTTAAAGTATTACAATGAAACCTGTTCATTCTAGAATCAGAAAACATTAACAATAATTCTTTAAAAAAAGACTAAAAACTGGAATGACGTTAAAAATACAGTATCTTCGTTTCATATGTGAAAACACATCGAGAAATGAGGGACTGTTATCTTATTGTTGGAATAAAATTAAACTGAAAGGCACTATAAAGGGAAATTAAACCAAAAAATTTACAAAAAGAATCAAATAACTGAACAATACCACACAACGATCTGACACTACAAACATGTTCTCTGTTAACTGTTAAATGCTGACAGCGCAGCTAATGAGCAACAGATGTGTAGTATATAATAATAAGATCAACCTAGACTAAATAGTGTTCATAATATCTACACCGACTAACTTAATAAGTAACTGCACTAACACTTCACTCACTGTTTCATTTTTCCTTTGTTCCATGACCTAGAGGTTTTAGGACTACATAACGTTAATGTAAATTCTTTTACTTACTAACTAACTAACTATGAGCTTGAATGGCCAGCAAAGTTGTCACAAAGTAATTGATGTCTTTGTCATTTGGGGCCTCAATGATGTACGTAAGTAAAAAAAATTTGATCAAGCGCCATAATCATTAAGTAGAATGAATCAGAGGCGCTGTATTATACCAGCAGGTCATCAGAACTTATTCAACATGCTCAACAATAAGAACCGTATATTTAAAATAAAATCAGATCTTGACTTTTGAAACTGAGGCATCCTTTTAACATCCATTCAACAGCCAGCATGCAACCGGTATACTAGTATTTTTAAATAACAGTTAATTATTAAACTGCTATCAATTAAGTCTACTTTTAAGACTACAATGTTTATATTTTTTTTGTAAGTCTAGCTAATTGCTAGTGTATTTTGTGTCAGTAACTGTGCACTAATGACAAACAATTATATCTGACTGAGTGATCCAACTGCCATTTAAAATTTCTTATTTGTGACATCCAGCTGCGGCACGCTGCGCCCACAGAACACCAGACAATTAAATGAAGCAACAAACCTTATCTTTGCAAGTGATTGGCAGTTTGCTCATCATGTGAACTGGTGGAAGGCATATGAAGAAGCCCAGAACATCTTTCTCACCATAGCCATCGGCAGCATAGTGCTTCCCACAACTGGCATGGAAACGAGTTCCCTTTCGAGAACGCCACGAATAGCTGAATTTGTCATAGCCACATGGTGCCTGCAGGTTGCCTACATAATTTAAAGAACATGACGTACATAATGCTCACTCACATGATTAGCACTAACTCTTAAATCATAAAGGACAACAAATATTCAATTATTCATGTACAGAATCTATACATAGTGACATTAGACCATAAGCTTGATTCATCCCGCACCACCCACTGATACATTGGGCCACATGCTGATGCAATTACTGCCTGTTCTCAGGTGCTGCTGTCATGTCTACCCAGCTGAATGCCACTTTTGCAGGTCATTCGTACCTCTCCACATCTGCCTCTCGCCTCTGACTGCATGGTCCTCTTCTACCTGTCATTCATGAGCTTGCCTTGACATCCCATTGTCACTCGTATGTGTTATATCGCCTAAGTAACTAAGTCTCCAGCTTTCTAACTTTGGCTGTCCAATTCTCCTTCGGACATCATCGTTGGTTTTCTTCTCTCCAAGATACACAGAGGATACTGAGCTGCCAACTGTGATGTTATGCTTTCAGCTTCTTTATCTGGAAGACTAACATTAACTTCTTACTTTGCCCCCACTAGGGGTGCTAAGTGTTGCGGTCAGCGTGTCGGTCTGCTCAAAAACCACACGTCCATATTTCACCAAAGTTCCTGTAGATGAGCCATGGCTCAGCTCTCTTCTGACACCCATGCAATACATTATGTACTTCTGGTTTTGTGGATTATGTTATGTTTTCACATACTAGAGTGAATAGGCCAGAATCAAAGATGATGCAAACGTTTGGTTCAGTCTGTGAAGTGGCGGCACCGGAGGCAAAGTCTGCTGTCTCCGACTGCATCTTGGTAAAAACTGAGAAGCATAGCGAGGAGCAGTAATAATATAAAAAATGGTGCAACAAACAAGAATAAGCGAGTTCTGGATGAACAGCATAAAAGATGCAACAAAAGACGACGTAAGAAGCAAGTGCTGGGTGAATGGCACAAATCAGTTAAATTATGGAATAACAACTAACACAAGGCTGTTCTATGTCTAGTGCCAAACTCGCAGACAACTATATCTCACATGACATTTCATTCTGACCACCTACTATTCTATAATACAATCACAACACTGACCCAGCGACTGTGCCCATCCTATACGTGTAGCAGTTTCAGCAGGCATCTCGTCAATGATTACCTCATAATACCAGCAACCATGCTGAATACCTGTACGACAATGAAAACAATGAAAGCAAACAGCAGAAAACAATGAAATGACATTGCCATCATACTCTCCCACGCTACAAAACTTAGCATATTATGTACAACAGAACAGTATCCCACTGTGTATCACCACATGAAAATCCACTAATGACTGAGTGAATAATGCATTGGTACTGGCATTTGAAAGCCAATGTAGAGGCAGCAACATAAGTCCAGTGGTGAAATGAGAAAGGACAAAGCCAGTCTGTAACTGAAGTCAGTGATCCGAGTTACCTTCAATTCTTTGACACTGTTGGCTGAATGCCGAGAAAGGCATTCGGCCTGTAAATACTTTGTGTCACTTATCCCACAAGTTCCACAAAAGAACCTTTGGCGATGAAGTGTTTCTCTTCTGGGACAAGCTGAGGAACAAACCCGAGGCAAGCCAGCTAACTCAACTTCGCCATGAAAAACAGACATGGAAACAGAGATGGTGGTTACTAAATAAGGTAACATAGCACATACCATGTGTGGCTCTAATCATACTGTAGCCTTTCTCTCCAGTAACTGTGAGGCGATCATCAGTCAGCTTCAACTGCGGAGCTACGACAACCATTACCCAAAACAAAGATTGCAAAAGAACAAATGGATATGAAACATACAGTCACTGTGTTAATGGGTAGAAGAGCTGAGAACCTCAATATGCATAAAACAAGGTGTCGCCCTGACGGAATTTAACATTACTGGCCTGACGTCCCCCCCTGGTGAGTTACATTGCACCGTAAAGTGTTACAGACGACGACGCCAGTCTGCGTTACTTGTCTGGGCCCCCTACACATAGTGCAGGGGTGCGGACAGACAAGTAACGCTCACTGGCGTCTGACATTACTTGTCTAGCCCCCTACACTATGTGTAGGCAGGCCAGTAAAAATAATTGACCAAATTAACTGTAAAGCTGTCAAACTACAGCTCTTAACACAAATAATTTAATCTGTTACTGATGCTATCTTCAAATTAAAGAAAATTGCCAGAGATATTACATACAGCAATGAATCCATGTACTGACAGAGATAATAGAGCGTGGTTGAATAATATTATAACACAATTTGTGAAAGTGTGTAAACAAGTTCTAAATAACAACATTAAATGCTACACACTGAGTATAGCAAACAAACCACATAGTAAACTTTCTTGAAGAAATCACAGTAAACTTTCTTGAACCAACACATTAAAATAACACTGACACACAATATAGATTAAAACATTTGCTTTACTCAAATACTCGCATGTGTTGAATTGTTGAACAATTTAGCGAACAAAACCACTTATCCATCTACTCTAGTGGCACTGGTATCAAACACAATAACTACAGCGTGTTGCTGCATAGAGTGAAACATACCACGGTCATGCAGAGTCAACATGACACGAGATTCCAGATAGGTACGGTACAAGTATCCCGGGATTGGCTTGCCAGCCCACTCAACACTCTCATCAAACGCTGCCCAGTTTGGAGCATGTGGATCGGGCTCAGCCAGGATGTATCTGTAACTGTCTTTGTTGAATGGATGCTCTGATGGATAACACTTGGGTGTTAAGCGTGTTGATGATGCAGATTCACTGTCACAAAACAATAAGCAGTATGTCAGTGCTGCAACTGCTATAAATAAATAAATACAAAAATGGCACTCAAGTTACTGCATCACCAAATGAGGTTAAAATGTCATGCACAGGGCTGTTAAAATCATTTTGCAAATACCATAAACAAAAACAAATGTTCTATTTTTCTCGACTATAGAACGTTATGCAACATGGCAGTGAACAATCATAGACCTGGCATCAAAGCCACACAGCCCAATGCAAGCAACCTACAGCATATCAGCAGTTGACTGGTGTCGGCAACTGCATGTCAAGGAAGTAATTAATGATGCACTGACATCAACAGTTATTGTTTGTTGAAACCTGTGCAATGCTATAACTACAGTATATCAACCAACTGTACATCTATTAATGGCTGACGAGTTAGTGGCTATAGTGCTGCATAGTCCACCACACTCGCCTCTGCCAAGACTATAAAGATAACACTAGAAATGCATATTACATATCTCACACTGCTGGGCACTCGCCCTCCATGCCCTGCTAAAAGTCATCAACCATGCCGCTATCAGCACACCATGCATAGTCCCCATACAGCCAAGTGCTTGAAGATAACAACTAGCTGCCAGTGGAACACACAGAATTTGCCTAGTAACTGTACGTAAGTATTCACAATGCTTATAGGAGAAGGTTGAACCGTGAGAATGAAATATTAAAAAACAAGGCTACTTGTGCACAAGCTGTTTACTTCCTGCATTCAACGATGCCTAGTGTCATGTACTTGCAACTGAGTGACGTCAGCATTATCTGCCGTGATACTTATTTACAGTTTCCAATGCAGGCCTGCTTTTCTTCCATGTCGGTCAGCCAGGCGGCACAGCGGCATATTTGGTTTACCCAATATCGGACATTGCTAAAAGTTTCCAAACAGAGTGCTTCAGACTTCATCCGAATTGGTTCACTTTCAATTTCTTGATAATATGGTCTACGGCCATACCACGTTGAAAGCACCGGTTCTCGTCCGATCACCGAAGTTAAGCAACGTCGGGCCCGGTTAGTACTAAGATTGGGTGACCGCTTAGGAATACCGGGTGCCGTGGATTTCAGCGCATTAGAGGCTTTGCGTTTATGCGCTATATAAATCCACGATTGACATTGACATAATCAGTAAACATCCTAGTCGAGCAAAATATAAGATACCAGAACTAGAAGCAAATAACAGCTACTCACCATAAAAACCCACATATTTTGCAATATTCTTTCAGCCACACTACTGGACTTTTTAAAACAGCTATTAACACAGTCATTAAAACAAGCAATGAGGGTTACTTTCGTCTCTGTTTCATAGTAGTGATGTGTGAGTCACTTGGTCCTTTCCGTTTGGCAGCACGGCCTTTTGCTGCACACATAAATACAACAGCAATAGAAGCTTTCAGTAATCCATTGTATATAATAGTCAGTTATAGCAGCTTGATTTCTAAAAAGAAGTAAAATCTGCCTATTGCCATCAGTTAATTCAATTGCTTGTGACGTTATAGCCTGGTCTTTGTTTTAAGCCCAAATTTTATGATCTTTGTCTTCTGTGTGACACTTGAGGTCTGCACCTTGTCTTCTTTGGTACAGGTCTTGACTTGTGTGGTCTTGTTGACATTAGTATTGCAAAGAGTTCAGTTAAATTAATGTATGTATACATACAATTTAATTATTTGTGCGTAAATAACTGTATATGTAAAGTATCAACTTCAGAGTACACTGACTGCTCCTGCTGAATGCATGTTCTTAGACAGTGGACTGCCTAAGAGATGAAAATGTAATTTTTAACTGCAAGGGTTAATTGCACTGTCAGGCAATGAGCATCTTGGTCTTATCTTACTTGGTACTAACTGATGTCTAATGCCATGAAAATGGAATAAGTCTGTATATTACTGAGACATTAGTTTTAAAAAAAAACTATTTTTACAAGCAAGAATCAGAAAATGTTACGTTCTGCTGGTGGCGGTGCTGTTATCTTTGTGTCTGTGGGAGCACGAAATGTAGTTGAACACGTAAGACGCAGCAGATGCTCACAATTGGGACCAATCTTTGTCAGATCCTGTTTGTAAGATTAAAAACAATTCACTAGATAAGGAAATTTTTGGCAAAAAATAGCTGAAAGAATAATGTACAAATTTGCATAATAACAAAAAAAACATCTGCTTCAGTCAGACTTAAATATATGCATATGATATGACTTACACGACTAACAAGACCAAAGCTAGCATCACCACCAGACTCTTCCTGGCAAGTGAACAATGGAGCATCTTTCCTCTGCACAAAACAACCGTACAATTTCACATTACTGAATTATTCTACAAAGGTTTGCATATTTGCACAGCCTCTGTAAAACCATAAAAAGTTCATTCGTTGTACATAGACCTATTCTAAATAAAAATAAAAGCTGAATGAAATCGATAAACAGAGATAAGCTTATGAATTTCTTTTCCAAAATAAATTTTTAGCAAACATCAGTTCGCTTTTACTAAAGATAGGTGTACAGCACTACAGCATATCATACTGATATGATGGATAAGTAGACAACAGGACTAGACTCTGGAGGGCAGGTGGATGTCATTTATACTGATTTCTCTAAAGGCTTTGATACTGCACCTCACCATAGGCTATTAGGTAAATTAAAGTCGCATAACACGAACTAGAAATTAACATCATCCATACAGGATGTTTAAACAAATAAACTGTAATAACATTATTAGTCCAGCAAATCACCATATGTTATCCTCCTATTTCAGTTCCAGCTTACTATTTCAGTTCCAATTCCTATTCCATTCTGTATTACTTAATTTCTATTCCAGTTCTTTCACATTTGCATTGTTCCAGTTTCAGTTCCAGTTAAGTGAATGGTATAACTTCAGTAAAAGTTCCAGTTAACAGAAATATCACTGATCCAAACTAAACTCGATCAACTTCATCAAAAAATGTATTATCATTACTGAAACTGCCTGGGGGAGGTTTTTATACTCTACTATGTACAAACATGAACAATCAACACTAGAAACAGAGATGATGATAATGCAGGTGCAAGACGAAGCCAACTAAGAACATCAACAGTAACAAGAAAAAGGCAGAAAAAATCTAACCATTGTTTTTGCAATGGATGAATGCCAAGTGTGTTTCACACGCCGTGGGGCATTTGTCAACTGTTCCCAATGTTCATCTATAAAAGGAATGATTTCCTGCACAATGATCACATGTAAAAATTCAAACCACTGTATTCATATTTATTCACAAATATGGTTGTTAAACAATAACTGAAAAATCAGTTACTGAATTTCGTTATCAAGTTTGTTTATTACCATTTGATTCTTAAGTGTTTGACACAGAAGTGTATGCCTAGTGAAGACAAAGTTGCTGGTGGTCTGTGTACCATTGTTCTAATCACTCCTTTGATCTTCTGCACATTAATAACGCACTCGTGCATGCTGAAGTTTCTTGCAGTCGGAAATCACTTAAATAGGCCAAATGCGGCTGACGTAGCCACTCATGAATTATCAATGACAGCATGAGTTAATATGCATGAGCACACAGTTGTAAGTGTTCTGTAAACTGATGCTGTTAATGAAGCATCAACACTACATTGTTGTCAGTGTCATCCGAGGCAAATCCAGCAAATGTGACATGGGCAAAACTGGAGGTGCAGTCAGCAGTATCACTGTGACAAGCATCTTCTTGGGTCAGTATGATCCGCACATAGCTCAATGCCAATGGCTGATCCATTCAATTCAAGCACAGGCCTAGTTATATGTCACTAACTGCATGACTTTTATAACGGCAATGAATGAAGTTGCCAGTTTATTATGACAGCAAATAATGACAATGATAACATAATTTTTCTCTTCTCATTTTACACGACCCTTCAAACAGTACAATAGACTTACTTTGCATGTCTCTACGGCAATGCAGCCTTGCAAATTTTACACATCACTAAAGGAACAAAGGCTCAAAACAATTTTAACATCCCTTATTCATAAATATTACTAAATGGCATAACTTCCTATATGAAGATGAAAGCATTGATATGACTTCAAGTGGACTGCTAGTTTTATTAACAACCACACTGAGTAAAATATGCCCCTGCCATTAAACATTAACAAATGCTTAAATAAAGAACAAAAAATCTTAAAATGCTATAACCTCACAGATTATAGAAATAAACAAAAAATAAACAAAAAAGTCACACTTTATCCTTTGAGAAAAATTCTCTATCAGGGTTCTTCTGAAGAAGGTTCGCAAGTGCAGTATGGCACATCTGGCTGAAGGTGGCTGGTCGCTTTACATAGCTTTCTTGGCCACTGCATCTCTTGCAAAAAAACTGATAGTTTGTCATGAATGGTACATATCCCCTACAATACAGAAATTTATGTAAAATCATCAAAAATCGACAATCTGCAAGAAAATCAACAATTTATGAAAACAAATCATTGTTGATCTCACCTTCAGCAATTTGTATCAATTAACAGTTAATGGCAATATCCATTACTGTATCAACGTTGTAAAATGTTAGTTTAATATCAATCTACTGTAATTCCAGTAGTATCACGGCATAATATCCAAACACTCATATTATAAGAATGTGAGTCACTTCATTAAGTGACATTTGGAAATAAGCAACTGATCAATGTGAACAATGGCCTTAAGTATAAAAAAATAAATTCCTAAAAAAAGCAGTTAGGAAAGTAAGGTCAAAACAGCAATGCCTACCCCTGTAGGCAACCGACACAAGCTTCATGGTAAAAACGTAAACACATTCCACATTGGAACTCACTGACAGTTAAATCTCGATCCTTGCCGCTGACAAATGCACATAAACAGACAAGATTTTACGAACAATCTTCATGCTATCAAAACAGACAACATAAATGCATCACAATGTTTGGCAACATGAAGCAATTGTTAATATGAAGTAACAGCAACATTCGTCAATCATCAGCAACATTTCATCATCATCATCATCATCATCATCATCTTTATTCGTCATATGACTGGAACTTTTTCGGAACATTTTATGGTGTATTTTTAGTTTCTATTTCATTAACTATAAATAATTTCAATTCCTGTTCATTTTTTCATGCCTGAAATAATTTCTGTTTTAGTTTCACAGTTCACTTACAGTCACTTAAATTATTTTTACTTTCGGTTCTGACCAACTACATTTATGGTGAAATTTGGACATGCGGTTTTGAGATACGCAAGTGGATAAACAAACATAAACAAATGCATGGTGCACACTGCATGCCCATAAAGGCCAGGCAACATATCACATCTAGATAAATGAACCACATGTCCAAGTTTAAAGCACAACAGAAACGGCCAGCTGCTACTGGCAATCCGGATATCGATTAACAAATCTAGCTTTGCCACCGCCGATATTCGCCACCAACACCGCAGTGGCGTGTCAAGAAAACACTGCCACCGACCGAGTTGCAAATTCCTGTCCCTGCCACCATAACAACACTAATACGTAGTGCAGTGACTGTTTTGAAATTGAAACCTAAACCGCGGTTTTAATCCAAAACCGAACGGAAACCGAAACCTCCAAATTTTGCAGGCTAACTAACGGTTCTATTTCAGATACTCCACTGATTAAAATTCGGTTGTGTTAAGACACATCTACTGCATCAATTAAAAGGTGCAACAGCGTTCAATGCATCGTGCCCTGCAGGTCTGCTGATTAACGCTAATTGGCCTTAATTGTCTGCCTGCCGTGTCGTGTTGAGCTTTGCTGAAAAGACGTAGGTTTATTTGCGCTGCATAGGCAAGTTAAAGGCTGATTATGCTTTTTATTAAAAGTAGTGCTGTGACGGTTTTGAAATCGACACCGAAACCGCGGTTTTAATCCAAAACCGTACCGAAACCAAACCGATTGCTGAAAATCCAGAACCACACAACACTACTAATACATGTGTTATAATATGTGGCCAGACCAAAATTACTGGCTCAAAAAATACTGTGTGACATAAGAATACCAATAACATGTTGTATCTTCAGGGTTAGCAGGCAGAATGGGACCCATTGATAACAGTGCATTGGCAGCATCATCTGTTGACAAGGGCTGACTGTCATTCTCAACATTCATAGCACTGGTGGCGGCTATTACACCAACATCAGAAGTGCCATCTTCTCCAGAAGTCGGTGTCGATATTAAGGATGTTGCAGCCATATTCCACCTGCCAGCATAAAACACAAGCATTACTGCATAACAGTTGCATCTTGCATCAACGGGTGTTACTAATACTTTTCCCGCTGATCTAAGTGCTCTGGCAGTACATATGATCAAAAGCATCAGTTAGGCCTATGGGGTTGGTAAGCTTTTTACTGCATTGCAATGCAAGCAATCTAATGCTTGAAATTTTGAAACATGACAAAAATGTGGGGGTGGCAACTTGCATTAGCGTCCCCACTCCAAATTCTCGGGGGACTCGTCCCCACCCTCCATGATTTATGCCCATGGTGAAGAGTGGACAATGTGAAGAGATGCAGGTGTGACGAGTTGACCGGTGACGAGTTAACTGTGTGACGACATGACCGTGTGACAAGTTGACTGTGTGATGAATTGAATGGTAGGCGATCTCAATGGAAGGCGGTGACGCAAAATCGACACCTAACTTTTTCGATAACCTATAATTTTTTAGCTACAAAAACAGCTAAACCCAATTTTCCTTATGCCAGACCCCAAATATTTTGCAGCCCTTTTTTAGCTTGCCATGTATTATTAAGTATTGTATGCAAATTTTGTTGACAATATAATACTAATTTTTCCTTTCGTTATGTGGCTATACCGAGTTCTGCTGATAAGCAGACGAGGCATAGTACCAAGTTAGTTAGCCAGAACATAGGCGTTTTACTGTCGCATGCAAATGCTATTATGTAGCAGCAGCAACGGTTTATGAGCTATAGGCTTAGCCATACAAGTACAGTTTCATTCAGAATCAAGATTTCCAAACTGCAGCTGTCAGCTTACTTTGTTTCTTTGAACTGATTATTGCTATATGATTTGTTGGGTCTGAGAAAGATGTATGACTTTATTATAAAAATGTTTCGCATTTACTTTATTTTAGTTCCAGTATTTTTTTTCATTTAATCTGATCAGTGTAGTAATTCATTATAGAGTTAGTT
>Ga0209363_1001543_pt1 | contig 11166 bp, 2 predicted proteins | sample WorMetexBAHAMAS3_FD_187385 | JGI IMG/M metagenome (GOLD analysis project Ga0209363, IMG submission 187385) | Marine gutless worms symbiont microbial communities from Max Planck institute for Marine Microbiology, Germany - Inanidrilus exumae... | ecosystem: Host-associated > Annelida > Digestive... | reverse complement strand
ATATTCGGCGGAAGCCTATATCTTCCAGCCGAATATTAAGCCGGGAGTATTCACATCAGATGTGCTGCGTTGCGATGCCGGTGCCGCGCGCAGCACTGCGCATCGCCGCACGGCATTGCAACGCAGGCACGTTCCGCATCGCACTGCACCGCAACGGAACGCATCCGGTGTGAACGAATTTTACTTGGATATACTTAACTCTTAACGGTATACCTAGGCCTGCACTTTACTGCTTCAAAACACGCGCCACACTGAAGCGAACTATACACATCAGTCCGTGATGACACAAGTTAGGCCTTCTCGCCATGTACAAGCCGTGGACTTCGTTGATAATTCTGAGATTTCCGTGTAACCTAATATGCTGTGTCTATCGAGGCATCACCTGAACTGTTTTTAGCCGACCGGGATATGTAATCTATCTGTCTGTACGTACCGTTGGTATATATCATAGCTGAAAGCCTTTATGAATCAAGATGATTTTGGTTATGAGGGTTACCACAAAGGACAGCCACAGGGGGTTATTATCACCGCAATTCTTTGCACTTTTTATTAACGACGTTATTGAAGAACTTATTAAACTATATATTGCATTAGACGGGAATCCTTATTCGTCTCAAATTAACGACATCAGTTAGCAACAGCGCATCAACTGTTTGGATGGCCGACCGCGAAGTAACGAGAGCTGAAAATATTCCACTACGGACAATGACTTGACGGACGCAGGCTTTTTGGCGATTCTATGACGGACGACCGCAGACCTTGAGTTTGCGTCTGGCGTTGAACTGTTTGAGTTTGGACTGGGCGTCCTCCATGTGTCTGCTATGCGCCGCGTTGCCCTTCACCCACGGATGGTCGAGCGCCTCTCCAGCCGTCAACCTCTTTGCCGCGTCCAGAACCAGAAGTTTGGAGATCAGGTCCTGTCACAGCAACAATCACACCTCGCTGAAGCAACTACGCGGTAGATTACTGCAACACTGTTCTTGCTGGGGCACCAAGTTAGGTTCAGCGTGTGTTGAACGCTGCTGCGCGTGTCGTCACCGGCACTTGGAAGTTCGACGGCCGCCTGGGTCAGAATACTGCACAACGAACTTCACTGGTTTGACGTTTCTGGCTGGGGTATTTTTCAAGCTGGCAGTGACAGTTCACCGCTATCTGAACGGTCGCACACCACTATACTTGTTGGGACACTGCATCTCGGTTTCCGGTGATGACACTCGGCGGCATCTGCGTTCGTTCGGCCAACCGTCATCTTGCAGTACCGAGGTTCCGGCTCAGCACTTTTTTTACGGCCGTCGGGCTTTTTCAGTCGCTGATCCCACGGTCCGGAACACTCTACCGGATTTTGTCCGAGACCCGACGATCAGTTCGGACTGTTTCAGACGTTTAATAATAACGCATTTCCTTGCTAGATGCTGATGCATCTAGCACATGGTGTCCCAAAAAGACACCAAACTTGTAACGCAGTCAAATCATAACAGATTTTCAAAATTTCACTGCTTACCGGTTCTTGGCGATAATTGAGCTATATACATATAAATTTACTTACTTACTTGCTTATTTACTTACGCATGCACGCACGCACACAAAAACGTACCGGCGGCCATCTGAAGGAAGGTTGACAGGTACGTTGAAGCGAGCGGACAACGTACCTTGGCATTATCGGTGACGTCATCCCACCACGGCGGGTCGAAGACGTAGTCACATTTCATGATCTTCTTGAACATCTCGGCCTCGTTGTCCGAGTAGAACGGCTCATAACCGCACAGGCTGCAACACAGTTATTACCGAACACTAATAGGAAGTCAAATAAGGTCGGATCAGAGGTGAGGCCAGAATATATTATGTGGGGGATGCAGCACTGAGTCATGGCGAACGCGGTAGCGCGAGCCTGTAGTAGGGGTCTAGGGCTATGCCCCTAGTGAGGTCCAGGGGCAAAGGCTCTGGTCAGAGAGTAGGGAGACGGAGTCCCCTGAAGTTGAAAGCAATTTAAAAACTAACTGATCCATGTTGCGCTCTGGATGAGACAAATGGACTTTCTTATGCTTTCAGACGTTTCGTCCATTAACGCTTGTAACATAGCTATGGCGCTATTTGGGCGGCAGAGGGAATTTATTGGAGTCATGTTTCGGGGGTTGGATTATTCATGTTTAAAAGGCTATCTGTGGCAATTGGGGGTTAGTCCCCTCTAGTCGTCCCGCGCGCTGGTCCCTGGGTCGGATGATCGCTAACACTTCCGACGACGTGCACGTTTATATTTATCAGAGCCGAGCGGAACGTCTGTTTTGCCACAGCCGCCGAGGCGCGGTCTGTCATGAAAAGTACGTTTATTGCCGCCCCCCTCTGATAAAGCCGTAGGCCGTACGAATAAGAGTAATGAAACAACACACGCACATGTGCGCCATAACATTTCATAAACAGTAGCAATTAAACAGCTAGTTTCAAACAGTTTGATGCGATTTGCATAAAGGAATCAGCGAAAATAAAACGTTAATATAACGAACACATATACGACATGATACGATACGATATCTATACGTGCGCTCAAAAGCTGACATAATACATGCAGTTCAAAACTACGACGTGAGTAGACAGGAATTATCTCAATAATATGAGTAACTTAACGGTACAAAATCCCGTTTTACCAGTTTCAATCAATCGTTGAATGATTCAAACAACAGGTAGGAAGGCTTAGAACTCAAAGGAGCTTTAATCACAAAGCTCCTTGTTAGAACTAGTTCATTGGTGAGAACAGAGATGCTCACAGTATGTATGTGATGACGCCAATACTCCACATGTCTACAGCAGTGCCGTATTTTTTACCTTTTAGCACTTCAGGACCTACAACCAGCAGAAATGCACTGTCTTAAATCCACCGCAGCTGAATATTATTGTCGTCGATCACTCACTCTAGTGGTCCAAGTAAAGCTATTGGTCCGGTGTGTGTGTGTGTGTCTGTGTGTGTGTCCGGACAATAACCACTGAACTGAATGACATTTGACCTAGATATTTCGGATGCTGATATGGATGGTTGACCATGTCCAGGATGAGTTCAAAGGTCAAGATCATAATTCAAGGTTCACGAACACAGCATAAAAATGTTGTTTTTTCATCACACATAACATAGCATAGTAGTTTAATTTCATAAATGACAGAACGCAACTAAACATATACATGTAAAGTAAGGAAAAGTTATAAAGAACTAAGTAAATGGTGCAAGTATAAAATTTATAAAATGAGATAAAATAGGTATGTTAGACTAATAACAATCTTTAAACAGCGTTCTTATAATAAAGTTTCTATTATATAGACGTGTTTGCTTATATAGAAGGGGAAAACAAACAAGTAAGTAAGAAAAACGGCAGACAAACAGCAGTATCCAGGTGTTCCGCAGACGGTTTGTGTTTGTAGTTCGGAGTCGACGATCTTCGACAGGCCGAAGTCGGCTGCACACGCATACATACTAACTCATCTCAATCAGCTACAGTAACAGGCTACTGTTGACTCGCACGGTTTTAACTATGCTTATTGCCCCAGCCCCTCAGTTTGGTTTGGTGGCGGGACATAACAAGGCGCGCTTACCGAGTTTCAGTCTGGCGTCATCCTTGTTGTCTTCATACAACAGGTTCTCCGGCTACAACCGACACCACAACTCGGTAAGTAAGTAAGTAAGTAAAATGTATAAAGCGTCCAACTTCTGAGAGAATCGGTAGACCGAAAGGAGTGGCGGAAAGTGAAAAATCGCACGAGTTAGACATGGATGAAAAGTGGCGATAGCTGCACTACAGTAGGCCTAAATAAAAATGGCATAACACAAAAACTGCTGCAGTATACATGCCATCGATATTTCAAAACCAGAGAGCACTCAGAACGTTCAGAACGTTCAAACCAGTGGCAAAATTGAGCCAGATCACACCGTCATCTGTGGTCTGAAATGTGGCGACTTCTTGGGAAAGACACGGTACAGTACGTAGTCAAAGAGATCATCATATGAGCCGTTGCCGGCGGAAGCTTTTTCGCATTCAAAATGCACAACATGTCCACCAAAAAATCATGTATCCGGATCATTCCCAAAATCGAATTGTTTATCGATGTAGCAAAGCACACCACATCAAAAGTGCATCTCCACACTTTTTAAGTGAACAATCAAAGAAAGACGATCGTACGGACAAAATCGACCGAGCGAACACACAACGTTTATTGCGAAAGTAGACATACAGTGTAGGTGCAACCGAGTAATAAAAGTTAAGTCTCCAACGTGTCGTAAAATGATCTCATGTCAGTTAGCTGCACGGCTGTGTGCATTAGTTAAAGTCGTATAACAAAAATGTTTAAAATGTTAATATGTAAACAAAACTTACTTTAAGATCTCGATGAATAACTTCATTTTCGTGTAAATACTGCAATTAAAACACGAAGCTCAGGCTCAGCTGTTGCAGAGGGACCGCGCGATATACTGTCAGTTGAAATCTTGTCGACTGGTGAACAACTGTACGAAAAATGGGTCATGTGACCATCATCACGCCCTGTTAGGAGCGGATGTCATCTGTAGCCTGTAGGCTAGGATTTGCTACGGTCAACCTATTTACCAAATTTGAAATTTCTGTCTCCAACGGTTCCGAAGATATAAAAGCCGACTCAAAATGTATAGAAAATTTGGTGGTTTGAGGTAGTTATGGGGGTCACTGAAAGTCCTTGGAAATAGCGCCATTCGATATAATGCATACAAATTCCTGTTAGCCTTTCATTGTTGTTCTGTCCCTATCTTACACCGTTTCTGAGATATAGCAAGATAAGATTAGTCGAAAAGTCGATTTTAACCTAATCCACTCGTATTAGGCGCAGCTGTTGGTGGCGATCCCGGTAGAATTTCGCCAAAGTTCTATGGTAGCAGAAAAATAAGTTTCTGTACTAGTTATTGTCTAGCGTCATTGGCGTGATCTTGTGTTTAGCCGTTTTGAGAGAACACCGACTTGTGACGGACGGACAGACGGACAAACGAACACAGAGCCACAGCATATACGGCAAAGCGTCGGACGGTAACAAGTAACATTCAAACAATACAGACGACCATGACGATACCGACGATAACAGTTCACAAGTCAACTTCAAAACATTGAAGTTGTCTACTTGTTTTCTTTCTCGTCCCGTGTCGTCGTACTTGTTGAAGTTCTCCCACTGAATTAGCGTCAGAGTTAGGCTACATAACAACTAACTAACTACATGTTGAAAGACTATTATAAAAGTTGTGTTAAATTATGTTTATAATATACAGCATATACCGCGGCAATTTAACATGTCACCCTATAGTTATATAACAACTGGAGCAGTTTGTTGGAGCGAAGTTCTAGTGCCTATATGTCCTTGCTGACGGCAATCAGCGAATTCAGATTAGTGGAAAGACATTGGGGTTCTCCTCAACCGCATTATCTAATTTAGCACTTTAATAAGTAACAAAATGTTGCCGTACTGGCCCGCCGTGAAGTGTCGGCCGCCCGACCGCCCACGCGCCCGACCGCCCACGCGTCCGGCAGCCTGCCGGCAGCGTTACAGACGACGACAGACACCAGCGAGCGAAACAATACTGGCCCATTAGGCGGGCCAGTAATAATGTATCTAATGTAACAGTATTAATAGATACGCATTGAATTTTTTAACTCCACTACAGGTTGTCGGGGAGGGGGTAATGTTTTGACCGGTGTTTGCTTATCTGTTTGTTTGTTTGCGTGGTTATTCAGAATATTGTAAGTGGATTTTCACGAAATTTAGAGAATACGTAGATTGTGGACAGAGCTCCAAGGTACAAGCGATTTCAAAAAAATGTCTAACAAAACAAAACTCTCTGAATAGTACACGAACAGTGTGGACTGCCATAGCCTGATTGACTGTTGTAATTTTACTTATTTAACTCTTAACGGTGTACCGTGTATCAAGGAGACTAGGACCCCGACCTTATACTGGTGAAACTGCAGAGGGCCCTAGACTACGTCTTATCTGTGATCACCTTGACAGCTTCAAGCATCTCACTGACACAACGCGCCGCATCTTTCTCGCTGTAGTAGCCGCAAGTGACGATCCTGCCACAACCAACAGCATTAGACCTATTCAACGTCGACCAATCGTAGAGTGACTACAAAGCCAGTAGTACAATAATTTGCTCCATGCTCTAACAAAGGTACAACAATCGATAACATTAACAAGTGCTTTAATGTAATGTGTGAAACGTAAAAACAACAGGCCCAAGACATTTCGCAAAATAGGCATAGCTCATCAGCAAATACCGACTAGAAATCCCTCACTCGAGGTCGCACCGACCAATTTAGCAAACATTTTCCTCCTGTGACCGTGAACTTTGAGAACCTATGAACCTTGACCTTCGAATGTGACCTAGATCACAAGATGAACACCAGATATCTAGGTCAAAGGTAATTTAGTTCAAAAGTTATTGTCCGGACACGTAGACATACGAACACACACACCGAAGTTATTGCTTTACTTGGACCACCAAAGTGGTGAGTAAATAGGCCACAGAACCCCAAAATGTCGGAATATCCGAGCCGCACCTACAAACGCGACCTTTGCCTATAGTGACTGGCGTAGAAATACGGTATGTAAGGCACACGGGCTTATGACCACTTGTCTGTATTTATGACGGACTCTTCTGACACTTCTATATTGTTCATTTTCTGTGCGAACGTGTTGCTAAATCCCCGTGATGTCTGGAAAACACTTCCCTGAAATATCCTGCAAGCTGCAACACGCTTTCGGTGTAGTCCAGTACGGGCCGTGACGACACGGGGTCAGCTGAGAGCAACGAGACACGAAACTCAGCCGACCTGTCAAATAGTTCGCCGCCGGTGACAAGCTCGAGTACGAGCAGTATCTGCGTCCTCGTCTCAAATATCTCTTTCAATCGGATCTACAGTCACCAGCAAAAGCACCGGCGCGGCCTTCAGTCGAGCGCGCGATTTTCACCGATTCACCGACATCGGTAGAATATGACACATAAAATAGAAAAAAAACTTAACTATAACTAGAAAACATAGGCAGTCGTATCGACATGCAGACCCACGCCGGCAGCAGCAGCACACGGCCGTATAGCAGCACGCGGCACACTAGCAACCGCTCGACCGTGATGGTTTTCGTAACTGTGTGACCTTGACCTTTGATGTTTTGACCTCTGGGTCAATGCATGCCGAGTGACTACTATACAGTATGTGTGTTTGGTGTTGATAGCTCAAGCCGTTTTCCTTTTAGAGCGAGGATAAACAGATAGACAAACAGACAGACGCGACTAAACGCCCTAACCACGCTGGCGGCTACACAGCCGGCGTGGGTAACTAGCACAATCATATCTCGCACATTACAGTGCTGTTTGGCGTGCGTATCTCTCTTAACAAATCGTCGGACGACGTCGGTCTTTACGCGTGGACACAGCCTCAACGACGTCGCTAACGACAAACATTTTTATGCACTCCGCAGCAATTTCAAAGGTACTGACATTAAAAATTTTCCTAGCACATGATACAGCAATATGATTCAAAGATTAAAGCTGACGAAGACTAACAGGATAACAGCACAGCACAGCCCAATGCGAAGCCGGCTGAACGCGTGTTCCTGATGAACTAACGATCAATAAATATTTATTAGCTGAAGTAGTAGTGGCAACGAAAAAGAAAAACGTATGCAATAAAGATACAGAAAAGCTAAAAAATAATTGAAATAATTCTAACAATTTTTGTTTGCCCGGCTGATTTAGGCCATCTGCACTTCAAGGGGAATAGTTGTGATGAATTAACGACTTTACTATTTCACCAACAAAAACTGTTCAATCGTCTCGCACATAGCGGAAGCGCGTGGTTCTTAATATACGGTACAAGATGATATTTCGTTGTCCCCGACTACCGTTAGCTAAAACGGCCTATCATTTTTAATTCGGCTCCAAGCTAGGCTTTAGCCGAATATTGAATTCACTTTACGGCGATTTTGGCGTTTTTAGACTTCCGGTCGCTATAACTCTGCAATGATTACAGATCGCCGTAAATTCACTACCAAATGATCCATCTAGCGGATGTCTATTTGCCATTTTTACCGTTGGGGCCAATTCAAAGTCATTCTCCTGGCCTCTACACTCCGTACAAGAAACCTCCCGAAATTTTCGGCGACGGCCGACGTGGGTTGCATTTTTGCCCCAATGTCCGACGCTTCGGAATAGGACTGTAATTACTGCGCTGTTATTTGTTGCCGTCTGTGTCCTTGTCACGCCAAGGACACAGACCTGATCGTACACTGCGACTGTCTCGGTTCTAAGCCGCAAGGATGGACCGACGCTCTCCAGCATAGTAACAATAGCTTCGCCGACGCGCGTTTCGGTAATTCTTTCCATTAATCGTCAAATTTCTCTGTTCCTCTTTTTCTTCAGTTTGCGAGTAATTTCAAAATAGTTAGTCAACGTTATGCGCTTTAATAGTAGGAAATTAAATTCCGACTGACTTTGCGGTAAATACGTAACTTTAAGCAAAATAGGTCATTTGAAGCGAAAATCATACTGCTATATGGCCAATTATAGAAAAGAAACATGATGTCATCCATAAAAGCGGAAGTACATAACGTATCACAACGACGCCGGAGGAGGCCGAGCCACAGCCATTGGCAACATGCACAAATTTTGGTAAAGATTACGCGAGTGGTTCCGGAGATATCTTCGCGGACAGACAGACAGACAGACACACACACACACACAGACGTACTCATCACAGCACTTCGCAACCGCTCCCGCGGACGAAGTAATAATAGAGAATATCAGACAATAAATTCATAAGTATTAATGTCATATATGACAGACGACTGACGATGTGTGGATGCTGCAGTCGGAGCAGAACTCCAATCTCAGTTCGTACGACTTTCTTCTCCACCTACAAACACATCATTATCATCATCTTCATGAATATTCATTCATCAGCGGCAGTAGGCGTCGCGTCACTATTATCACGTCTTGCATGCGCACTGATAGCAGAAGATTACCGGTAAACAGTAAAATAGGTTATAAGTAGGCATACTGACCGTTGTACCAGTACAGCCGTAGACGTGCACATTGATTCCGTTCGACGCAAAGCGCATCAGTCGCACGAGTGGTAAATTTACGAAATAGGCCTACACGATATCCAGAATATGTTCCGTATCACTTCCAAAATTCAGTCCACTCTTCCGTGGTCCACATTCACTTATTCTGCAAAGTTCATGAAAATCCACCAATAAATTTTAGAGTTATTCTGTTCACAAAAGAACAGACAAAAACGGGGTAAAATCTTACGCCCTCCAAGCTGTGGCGGGGTGTAATTAAGCTGATTGTGTGAACAGGAAGTGACTGAAGTCCATGTTGATTTACAATGTATAAATTGCGTACTTAATGAACGAAAACTTAGCGGTTGATTGCTTGGATTGGCGCTGAATATCCTAGGCCTAAAACAAGTACCACGTCTACAGTGACACGGCCTCAAAGACCAGCAACAAAGAAACTAATCTACAAACTAATAGCAATGACAGTTCGCGTTGTGTGCGGTTCACAAGAGCAAAACTACTGAGAGAGTAAACATGCAAGGAGTGTTGAACGTGATCAACTGACCCTCTTCGTGATAATCTTGACTGCCCATTCTTGTTTGGTGTCGCGCTGTAGACAACGATAAACCACCGACGTTGCACCTCTGAAATTATAAAAATAATAATTATGATTATTATAATGAGCACAAGTCCCAGCTGTCATAAACGAACCACGCGGCGCTCTGTGTCATGGATCAACGTGTTGTAAACAAAGACGTGCGCTCAGTGTTGCGACTGGCGAACTAAGGGTCGGTACACACTACCGTGTTCATGGGCCGTGTCGAACACGGTTCCAGAGGAAAGTAACATTGTTTCCTAGATATAATTTCATCATAATACAGTGTACGATAAGTCGGTGGTATTAGCCTCTTTGCTGAGAAATAGTTCTTTCGACGGAACACCGAGATATAAAGAAAAATACTTACTGACTTCTCATTTTCTTTTCTCTTTTTAATTTTATATTGTAATGGCTTGCGTTATGTCATGCCTTATTAAACGACGATTGATTGATTGATTGATTGATTGGCATATGACAGACAGATTAGCCATCGCATAGCCTATAGGTCTACCGCTTATACCGCATATACGGATTGCATCGCATGGTAAAAATCTTCAGATGCGCTAGTTAAGCATGAAAACAAATAAGCCTTTAAGTGCCTGGCAAACGTTGCCATATAAAGTGTCGTGACTCGGAGGGCTGTTGGGAGAGAATTCGAAACTGCACTAATGGAGACTAAATCTTCAGCGCCGGTTATGCATACGCACCGCTTACAGCTTTTTCTACGAATTTTAAGACGCAATCCACTGTCTGTTCGTTAAGTGCAATCATGCATACGGAAACAGAATCCATTTCGGAACGCGCGATTTCGGTTCTTATTTTAGCATTGCCGTAAAATTGTCATTTGATGTTAAACGGTGTTGAAATTTGCAAAATTTGTGCAAAACAAAAGAATCATATTTAACGCTTGTAAAATAATGTTAAAAATAATAAAACTGGATTTTGTTTCATGTTCTCATTTTTTTCGGATACAGTACATAATACGACTAAACCAGAAATGGTTACGGTGTAGGATATAAGCCGATGATAGCCACTCTGCTGAGACACAGTTGGATCTGCTCAGCCCTTTCGACAGAACCGGCTATAGGTCTACGCGTAGTAAATAAGTAGGTCCGTCCTCCTTATTGTCGGGCCGAAATGCACGCTGCCGTGTTGCATGCTGCGCCTGATGAGTAACGGTGAGTATGGGACAGACAGGCGGATGGACGGACGCCAGACCGTTACATGACGCTTTCCGCTAGACGCGGCCCAATTGTAATAAACTTAGCATAGCTCTGCAGTTCATTGTTTGCTGCTGACTGAAGAAATCAGCACCCAGAAGAGTGCAAAGACGCACTCCGGCAATGCTTTTTTTCTGACTCGTGACCTTGACTATTGATCTTTTGACCCCAAAACATGTAGGTTTTCACGACTCATGGTGGAACATTTCTGTGTCAAGTTTGATGATCCTAGCTGCATCGGTTTATGAGATATCGTGCAGAAAGATAGACAGACAAACGCTGGTAAAAACC
>Ga0209363_1001542_pt1 | contig 11177 bp, 9 predicted proteins | sample WorMetexBAHAMAS3_FD_187385 | JGI IMG/M metagenome (GOLD analysis project Ga0209363, IMG submission 187385) | Marine gutless worms symbiont microbial communities from Max Planck institute for Marine Microbiology, Germany - Inanidrilus exumae... | ecosystem: Host-associated > Annelida > Digestive... | reverse complement strand
ATATATATACCGACTAACTTTCCTTTAATGCGAATACATCGTATAGCGTATAATATAGCTATACGCTGTCAAGTGTGCTGTTTCCACTCCAGATCTCTGTTGAACATTATCACAAATAGATCTATATTGTTATGAAAGATTTCTTTAATTTCAACGAATTTGCTTGTGTTATAAATATCAAATATGCGCGTTCAGTAGTTTGTTCGTATTCTATTCGCCATTCTGACACAAGTTTATTATATAGCCTACGATTTATCGCCTGTTAGAATAACCTAGACCCTAGACGCGAAGCATGTACAACTACAAATGAGTAACAACGCTCGCATTTATTTTGTCTTGACTTTTTCTGCGAACTAACTGGTACAAATATGCAATAAAATACAAAAGCTTACAAATGTTTTTATCGGTGAACCTGATTTTAAAAGTACACGCGTACACGTAAAAAAAGTGGTGTCCCATAAAAAGGAAGCCAGCATACTCTTACCGTAACTTCGCCATATGCTGACAATTTCGAAGATTCTTTGACCAGCATACTCAATAACAAAGATCCTATATACGCTCAGCCGCTCAAAGCAGTTGCCAGAAATATTCGTCGAGTGGTGATACCATCATTCGATTCACTTGCAAAAAGATATTCGCAGTGGCTACACCGAAAACCCCATAAAATGACCGACTATACATGAGCTACCAAAAAACGACAGATGTCGCGGCAAAACGCGACTCTGACTCTGCCAGTCAGCGAGACTGAATTTGACCACGCCAGTGTGACATTTTGTCTTTCCCGCGGAATCGAGATGGTCATCGTTATTTTATTTTAATCAGTCCACCATAGGCTTATGTGTCATCGGTTTTTGTTTTTATTTTTCCCTATTTTTTCATTTCTGTGCTGTGCGCTAGATTAAGCTGGCCATCTCGTCAGATTTAGAGCGCACGTTAATCTACCGTATCGTATCGTATCGTATCATCGCGGGAGAGTTCTTCGTCTTACAGGATACACACATATACACTGGCCACAATAACTCAATTAAGTTTTGAAACATAAGTGCCATCGTATACACGTATCGTATCATTCATACGTCTGTTAAGTCATAGACACTTTGGCACTGGCTGCAGATGCTATGACGTCAAAAAACAGAAACCTCGCACGAAGTTTGTAGGTAAATTGCACTCGCGTCTCATAAATAACACGGCAGCGAAAGCAATATCGGGCGTAAACAATTATACAGCACACACCAGTAACCTTCTCATACAAAATAACATTAGTCGTTGTAGTATACGATATACACATAGTTACAACAAACGATTGTAATCAGCGAAAGTAAGTTGCACGATCCAGCGTGACAACTCGACGACGACAAAACTGATTGCAGGATATACGAGTCTAATACTAATACTAACCATTTTGCAGTGCAGATGTAATTATAACGCAATTATCGAATACAAGTGTCCAAAATGATTTGGCAAAAGGCCGCATCGTCGTCTTGTTGCCTCTCGTGGCAGCGAATGCATTCGTCCATGCACAGCGTGAGCTGGGCAGGCACATTCGCCGGCGGCGGCAGGCGAACAGTGTGCAGTGCACTCATGCGTATGTACGTTACAATGGCCGGCACTATAGTCCTCCCCAATAAGTGCCCCTTCCCGTGGGGCATCTGGACCACTCATCTAATACATGGTTCCTTGGACTCACCTGAGTCACCCCCAAACGACATCTCGATCGGTTCAGCCGTCTTTGTACAGCGCACCCGTGAGCCAAACACAGACACACGCACAGACAGACACACAGACCACGCTACGTGCGACATTCGTAGAATCCGCAGGCGATGCGGTCTAAAATGCAATTGGTATACTGGCTCTTTATGGGTGGAGGTTGCTACATTTCGTACAGCGATGAGGGGCTGGGCTGGGTCACTGGGTTGTTCATCTGCCCAACCCATCCACGCGTGCCAGGGCCGTGTTCAGTGACGATGCGGCCCTGCCGCTGAATCTGGCTTGAGGCCACAAGCTCCGTAGTCCGTCATGTAAAACGTGTCACTTCATATACTTGCGGCCCTTCACCAGTTCTGCGATACCCCGCAACTGCGGGGCCCCTAAACACGGCGTCGTCAAAGGCCAGTGTGCAAGTCACCGAACTGCTATGAATAGTTTTTGCACGGTAAAGGGTTTACATAATGATAAATGTAGTTTTGTCACTAGCACCCTAGAGACAGTCAATTAGAGGGCCGTATTTAAAAGTGTTGATTGTCCAGCCGAACAGCCCCCCCCCACAAATGTAGGGGCCCAACATTCCCACAGTATATCGCAGGACACCCACAGAAGGGCATCCCTAAACAGCGGACAGTGATAAATATTTGTATCTAACATGACCCCCGCATTTGTGAAATCCGACGCTGGAACTTAACCTACTTTAGCTCACTGTTTCCAAAATAGCAACACTAATTCAGGCACTCGATGCCAGGCTGGCTAACTGACTATTTGTAGTTTTTGACTTTCGGGCATTCTGGCGGTTGAGCGCCAGAATGCCCGAAAGTCAAACTAAAATGGTCGGTTATCCAGCCTGGTATTGAATCTCTTAGTCACTGTCGGCATTTTGGAACTCTGGGCGAAGATGGGTTAATTCACGACGTTGCAATTATTTATTTATTTATCTATGTCTTACTCAGGCCAGGCGTACTAGGTTTCGGCATCAGCTCACTTATACTATCCCAGTATCCATGATTCATTTAATTTTTTGGCTACTGATCTATACGATACTTGCACAAAGTACCAAACAGCAACAAACGTTGCGTCACGCAGACAACAAGGTGTTGCCCTAACGGGACGTAACACAACTGGCCCGCCGTGCAGTGTCGGGTATGCCCGCCCGCCTGCAGGCTGCAGTGTTGCAGACGACAGACGACGACAGCCGCCAGCGAGCAAAACAGTACTGGCCGATTAGGCGGGCCAGTAATAAAGTCAGGTATGCCGACGTAATAGCAACCATTCGCAGACGACATAGCGGAGCGTTAAAGCGCAAGCAATATAACAGGCAATAAAATAGTGCTCTATATAGGCCAAAACAATTCTTCAGGTCACATTACAGGTCAGTGACACGGCTGGAATCGGCAAGTAAGTCGAGTATTGATATACTGTCGCAACTCGCAACAAGCGTCTCTGACGTCACTCTGCTTTCGTTGTCACCTTCATCTTCGCTATCGTCCTTTTCTTCTTCCGACCCGGCGTCCAGCGTTTCCGTGTCCGACGACGACGTCACGGTGACGTCACTGGTGACGTCACTGGCGCCACTGCAGTGCCCGCTGTCAACGCTCCATACGCTGTTGTCGCCGGCCGGCACCGGGGCCTGCTGATTGGCCGCCTGCTGAGGGCGTTCCGTGACGTCACTGCCGGGGTTGCTGATGACCTCATCGCTGGTGGTGACGTCATCGCTTGTCGTGCACGAGCTGGCGTCTCCATCGATCGTGACGTCGACAAACAGCGAGCTCTGACCGCCTCTATAGGTCCCGCCCACCGGCGGCCACGTGACGTTGTCATGGAGACCATCCCAGCTGGTGCTCGATGCACACCTATTGCTATTAGAACTAATATTACTGACAGCAGTAGTGGCGGCGGTGGTAGGCGGTGAAAGACGCCGTAGATGACACTGTAGACACAGTAGTCGGTCGTTGACGGCATAGCACGCCGACTGCTGAGGTTGCTGCTGCTGATTGCGATGAAGATGAGGATAAAGATGCTCGTAAATGACGTCTGCTAGTGACGTACCACAGTCCTACAGTCACCAATAAAATCTCACCATCAAATTTGCACAGTTATCTAATCATCCGACGTCCGCTAACAGTGAGGTCTATACATGTATCGATTAATTTTTAAACTGTCGGGTTAATTTCTCGGTGCAGTAAAATGTAGATCAACGTTTTAGTTATTATGTGTGATAGTGTACACTGTATACAGGCATGTGTCTACGCAGTTCGGATTTTAAAGTCTAGCTAATGAGATGCCTCAGCGGGATTTTTTGAAAATTTGTGAATGATATTTTTTTATGAAATTTAGGTTAGGGGTTCGCTTCAGATTAGATTTTGAGTTGAACAGAGCGGAAACTGCTGAAGATACCCGAACGACGTTGGTATCGCTTTGTAGGTCTCGTCGACTGCGTCGAAATATAGAAACTGCAGTCATCTTCAGATGACTGAGATGGAAGAGGCGGTTTAGAATTCAAACAGATGGTGCTAGTAACTTGCTGAACACAATGCAGTCAATGAAAGCGGAAAATTAGGCCCTAGTCTACGAGATTCATGATCACTATGGTAACCTGGCAACAGACGCAGCGCTCGTGGTAATTCTTGTCAGCGATGACTAATCGTTTTACGTCACTCGAGCCCTGCATCACAATATATTAATAACAATAATAACAGTAGTTATAATAATTATTATTATTGTTATAAACGAGTATGATTATAGTGCCGTACAGCCTAAAAAATCTTCGAGAGCATTTAACAACAAAAGAAAATGAAACCGACAGTGTCACGCGGGTTTGTCAGACATCAAAATAACGGCTGAAGAGCAGAGTCTGCAGCTGTTTTTTTAAAGATGGGCAGACATAACGACGCCATGACGTCAGGCGGCAGACATTTTCAAATGCGATCTGCTGAGACGCCGAACGCGCGGTCACCAACGGTGGATCGACGCGTTGGTGGAATGAACACATGGTGGAATGTTCAGCTCTAAAGCCCCGTCCACACCAGCAACAATGTCCAAGCAACACTGTCGAATGCTACAAGTTGAACGTTTCTTTCGACAATGTCGAATGTTGCTTCGACATTGTTGCCGTTTTTTTGGCAACAATGTTGCCGGTTTCGGCAACAATGTCGTCGGTTTCGGCAAAAATGTCGAACGAAATTTCGTTCTTTCGACAAAATCGAAACAAATTGAACATGTTCAGTTTGTTTCGACTTTGTCGAAAGGACGAAATTTTACAATAGAATCGTTCGACATTGCATGTTGCCGTTTGTGGCAACAAAGTCGAATGTTGCTTCGACAAAGTCGAATGTTGCCTGTTGCTTCGACATTGTTGCTGGTGTGGACGGGGCCTAACGTTGACACAGACCGAAGTGGTTATCGGCTAACACAGGTTGACCAGTATAATTGTCATAAAACGGTTTTATTATTATTATCATCATTATTATTATTTATTATCGACAGTACTGTCATCGTTACCATCGTTATCATGTCAGCCAGCCATACACATGGAGGACCGTATATAACTGCCGAAGGTGCATGTAAAATAGCGTATTGCAAGTGATACAAGCAGGTGCGATGATAGATTACCTGAGAAGGTATGATTGCTTCATGACAGACGTCACACTTCGGTGCATAAATTCTGCATTCACGCACATCGCGCACGAACATGAATATTATATATACTTCAATATCGTAAGCATCGGCGCATAGCCGAACAAATTGCTGCCTAATGAGGAAATGATGAAAATCGATTTAGGAATAGGACGTATACGCCGTGAGCCACAAAAATGTGCCACTTTATTTTTCACTAACTCCCGTATTACTTGGTCGATTTTCACACTTTTTGTACCAGTGGGAACAGGAAAGAATACTCTACAACGTAGTTATTTAACGAACTGATGACGTCGTAATTGCGCCGCACTTCAATGTTTGAGTTACATGTGCTTTGTGGGTAATAATAATGCAATGAAATAGAATATGGAAATATCTGCGTTCTGAAGATAACAGTTTGATCAAAACCTGCGGGAATCTAAAAGATTTTCAATTCGAAAGATCAAGGAAATTGAAGGAATGCCCTAACGAAAAGTGAAAAGACAAACATTGGATGAGTTAGGATGCGCACAACTAGTTCGATCGAACGCAGGAAGCAGTCGGCCGATGTCGCCCGAACGGCAAATACCATTGCCACACTTGAAGACACAGTTAAGGCGAAGTTGCAAGTTCTATACCTGTTCTGTAGAGTATTCGTTCCTGTTTCCATTGGTACATTAAAGATTCACCAAAAATATCAGAGTTATAGTAAAAAATAGTGGCACTTTCTTGTAGCTCACGATGTATATTGTAGAACGCTGAGCATGCATGTCGACCTGACATAGTCGCTGATACAATGAGGTCTCAACTGAACATCGAAGGTGAACTGTTGTTGACGAAGTGGCTGACGACACGCGTTACATCGGAAACAGTCGACGTGGTACGAGTTGCCCATTGCCTGTAATACCTGTATTACACCCACACACACGCACACACATCTATACTTTAGAGGCGCATTATAATTCTCAATCGCAAACACGTTTCCTTTCCATTACTTCGCCTCCTCCTGTAAGGTAATGTAATGTAATTATAGCGCTGTAGGCAACACAAGCAGTGATCGCTGATCATCTTTGCTATGTTGAGCGACGTTAAACACCAGTAACAGTAACAAGCCGATTCAAGAGCGCTTTACAATCACGAACTGTCCTGTTGCGCAAATGACATTTTAAACAAATGAGTTTTCAGACGTTTCTTGAATTGTTCCAATGATGACAGTCGGTGCAGTAAGTCAGGCAGACTGTTCGTTGAGCGCGGCGCTGCGACAATACAGGCGCGGTCGCCAATCGTGGATCGTCGCATGCACAACGTGTTGCAATCAGCGTGTCTGTATGTCTGTCTGTCTCTCAGTTCCTTTGTCTGTAATCTGTTCATCCGTTTGCTCACACATCTCAAAAACACATGTACAAACTTCACGATATTTTCTGTACATGTTACCTGTGGCCGTGGTTCGGTCCTTCTCTGATGACGATGCAACACGTTATGTACTTCCGGTTTTGTGGATGACGTCACGTTTTCACATAATGGGACCAATGCAGCTGAATCAAACACCGAGTTATGTTTCGTTGAGTTTGGTTGAGTTTTCCAGGTGGCGGCATCGGGGACAAAGTTGTTGTCTACGACTGCAGACGTGTTTGGAGTCGTTCGCGTTTGGTTGCGAAAGGAAACAGATTATTGATTAGTGAATAGTCATCCGTCAGCGTCATACATAATTTCACAGTGAATTATTATCGTCATTTGTTTATTTCCGGCAGCAAGGCCCATAAAATCACACAGACACACAAAGAAGAACAAATTGCAACAAAAAACAACAACAATTACAATAAAAAATACAACATTACAAAGCAAATTAAAAATACAGTATTAAGCCACTAAAGCCAGTCACATCGCTGTAAAAACCGGAAGTATAAAATCTGAACAAAATAACCAAAAAATTAAAACACACTATGCCTGTTGTTAAAAACCATTGTAAAAATATGATACAGCTGACAAAGCAGTGTTTATCAAAATATTGTTGATTTAGCTGCTGAGTTGTGAGTTAATGAATTTGCCTATGGCCTGGGCCTAAAAGCGCTGAAATCAGTTTCACTGTTAGAGATTCGTCTAATTCCGCTGCGATTAATAAGTCACGTGACTCAACGTAAGTTTCTTACTTGATCCCTGATGACGAGGCCGCAGACGAAGCAGATGTCCGCGAATAGCATGCACCCAGTATACTGCAAATAAGCCAATAAAACACGGAAACTAGAAGACAGTCAGAGAGTGCAAACTCAGCTGATGCTGACCATTTATAAAGCAAACGTCAAAAACCCTGATGCCCGCAGTTGACAGTTGACACTGGTTATAATAATGTGAACACACAAAGTTCATCTCCAGACATCCAAACCATTGTTTCCATTTTCCCTTCCAAAATTTTCATGAATACCATTCACCCATAATGCTGCTCAAAACGAACATATCGTGCCGAAAGCACGAAACTTCATTAGCAGATATGAGACATCGATCTTTATTATACTGTCGCATTGGCCTTCGGTTACTAATTATAATAATAATATAGCGAGATACTGGTCGAAAATCGCTGATTGAAATGTACCCCACCTCTATTTGGCGCGCAATCGTTGGGGTGATCCCGTTGGAATTTTGAGACATCTTTGACGTCAGAAAACTAGAGTCCCTGGGGTATCGTACTGCGTCGTTTTCGTGATCCTACGTTTAGCCGTTTTGATACAGTGCCGGCCTGTGTCGGACAGACAGACGGACGGACGGACAGACACACGACGACAGCAAGTATCGCGCTAGGATAGCGTCGCACAGGTAAAATTAATGTCTACATTTCCTTGCCCTACATCCGAGTCGCATCGCTAAAGGCCCATAACATAACATATATTCCGTTTAATACAGGTTGTCAAACGCAACCATCCAATTTTACGCACTGTTAGTTGGCTTCTCTTTTCTGTTCTGTCTGTTCTGTCTTGTTTTTGTTTATATTGTTGTTATATTATTTGTATGCTACCTCTCGAGGTGAATAAAGTTGTTCAATATTTATACACCATACGGCTTATGAAATCGGAATCATTTAGAAATTTGGTTTTGTTAATCATTGTCATGTTGTGGGGGTGAGTGCGGAGACGGTAGGGAATATTAGTCTGGTCAAGAAAGTAAGGCTGGAGGACGTGTGCAGAGTTGGTATTGACACTGTAGAAGAAGTCATCGTCGGCTGAGTTGAACAGTTCGGCGACGGTCGGCACGTCATTGCTGCAGTAGCCGAGCCGTTTCCCACGACGCAGCAGCGAGTTGAGCCGCGCGCGGTCGGTAGCCGAACTCATCCCGGACCAAGCTGGCGCCGCGTACTGGATGCGCGTGATGACTGTCGCTCGTGATATGTTATGTAGCGACGTAGTCGGCGTACCGTGCGAGCGCAGCACTCGCATCGCTACACGACGACAGCAGCATAGTCACGTGGTCAGCGGCCTTCAGCTTGTCGTTCACAATGACGCCTAGGACTCGCAGACTGGCCACACGCTCAATGTCCGGACGTGGCGGCGGTGGCGCCCCCTCCAGTCGAGATGACAGACATATATGGGCCGAAGTCATGGGTCGTAATGACGGGTCGTCATGCCCGGCCGTCATCTGTGTCTCGGCCTTAACTGTTGCGACGTTGCCAGCCACTTAAACGTTTACACGTTTTCTTCCTGGACTAACGTATCTATGAGGACTGTTTATATCTGCACGTTACATAGGCCTATTGTGTTCATTATACGCTGCAGTTACAGCGAATTGTATTTTGCTACTTTTTGGGAGACAACGTGTAGGCCTATCTACGTAAGGTCAGGGCTACGTCACGCGCATGCGCACCAACATTATACCGGCATAGTTTATATCTCACGACGTTCTATTCACACATCGCGTGCATTAGTGCGTCCATCTATATGACGGACGGATGTCGTTAATCACAAGTGCACCTGCATTGCGTGCATTCTTCATAAAACATTCGTCACTTGATCATGGCATTGTGAGAAACTCAAATACTCGAGGCGTAGATATCGAGGTTAACTTCAAGTCTCTCGAGGAACACTTGACTTGGAGCAAAAATTGTAGGCCTATGGATAGGCCTAGGTCGACAGTGACGCAATTTCTTCATTCCTATTCTTATACGCCAGCTGTTCTGCAGCCGCCATGATGTAAGGAAGAAATTTTGCAGCACTTAGGCCTACAGTCAGATCGCCGATTTGGGCTAGCAATTTGCTTTTGTTAAACCTACTGAATCAAATTTATTTAAATAACGCGACAAAACTTCGCCAGTTAACCTCACAAAGTACAACGTGCATGGAGATCTTATCGTGACCATAGATTACCGTGACGTCATTTCATCCTATCTACAGCAGTCACGCTTCAAGGCAATTATCCTTCGGCGTCTTTAAATAAGGAAGACATTAAGCACGTTAACGTTTGAAGAATGTATAAGCTCGTGTTGGCGGAAGTATGTCCGATCGTAAGCGCGTTTATTTACATGAAAATACGAGGTTTCACTCGAAACCTCTCCGAGCCCATGCACGCTATCAGAGTGGGTTGGATATGTGACGTTGTAGCTAGAACAAGATGCAGTCGATGACGGCAGACTGATTCAGACTGCCAATTTGCTCTATTATGTGAAAATAATTATGATGTCATCCACAAAATCAGAAGTACGCAACGTATCGCATTGCCGTCAAAGAAAGAACGAGCTACGGACACAGGTTACATTTACAGAAAAATTGATGAAATTTGGATGTGTGGTTACGAGATATGCAAGCGGACATAACTTCCCAGCCAACCAGCGGACATACAAGCAACAGACAAACAAACATACATACAGACTCGCTGATCACAATACTTCGCACCCCCTACTTTGCATGTATAATAGTTTCAGAAACACGGAGCTTCCATTACGATAGACCTATACGCGACAATTTATGTTTTAAGGACGTTCGTTCGCTAGCTCGCTCCGTCCGTCCGTTCGTTCGTTCGTTCGTGTTTATTCATAAGTAAAATCAAACATACTGAGACAGTACGAAACAAAATGCAAATGTTGTATGCATGTCGCCGCCGTTTTGGATCCACTTGGCCATTTATAATACAGACTGATCGAGTTAAAGTTTTACGTCCTGCTCGACACAGAATAGGTCATTTCGGAGACGTTCTTCACAAAAAGCAAGCAACACAGAATTAAACTGATCTAAGCTAACAACATTAAAACACCTATGATGCTCAATCTAAACAAACACAAAAAATCTAAACCTATTCAAACATGCAAATTTAAGAACTGTTCACGAGTATGTGCGTATTATTAACTGTCGTACCGTACACAACACAGCACGAACAGTTCTGATTATGTTTCCTCCTAACCTCCAGACAACTATCACAGATTGTTGGAGGAGTGGGGGTTAATAATACACACCTGCAAGTTCGAAGTGCCTCTACATAAGCTGCATGTTCACGTGGTGGGACAAAGTGACCTGCTAGCATAGCCAATGTTATCTGTCAGGTTTATCCGCAGTCTATCGAGTAGACTAGCCTGCATAAAACTCGAGTTAATCAGAGTGAAACGCAGCTCACATTGCAGTCGTCCTCGCAGTGGAGTTGCTGATTAATGCAGTAGAACTTTCTGCCCTGTAGTCCTCGTTCTACATCGACACAAAAGAGAATCGTTGTAGTAAATAAACAAGCCTAAAGCGGCGTTCACACGGGATGCGGCGCCGTGCGACATGTTGCGACATTTTCGCTGCAATATGCTTCCACACAACGGCACGACCGAAGAACCAATGTGACATCTCCCGTCGTCAATTTCGCACATGACGCGAGAAATTACTAGTAATGAC